>Ga0209355_1000385_pt1 | contig 27021 bp, 24 predicted proteins | sample LauGreSBDMM110SN_3_FD_187563 | JGI IMG/M metagenome (GOLD analysis project Ga0209355, IMG submission 187563) | Freshwater lake microbial communities from Lake Michigan, USA - Sp13.BD.MM110.SN (SPAdes) (version 2) | ecosystem: Environmental > Aquatic > Freshwater > Lake | place: Lake Michigan... | reverse complement strand
AGGACAGATTAACCCAACTATTGGGCAAACATTTGAGTAGTTATCAATTAATTGAAATTTAAAATCGTAACTTAGTCTTTCGTTATGGCAACATTTAAATTAGGCGACGCTTTAAAGCAATTCGTTCAAACTAGTAAATTAAAAAATGGAATTAGGGCTGCTCAAATTGAGGAAGTGTGGTCTGAAATCATGGGCGTGACTGTAGCCAAATACACTGATAAAATTTACATATTTAATCAAAAGCTTTTTATTGAAACAAGTATTGGTCCTTTGAAAAACGAATTGGGTTTTCAGAAAGTGCAAATTATACAAAGAGTCAATGAAAAAATGGGAGAAAATGTAATCTCAGAAGTGATTATAAAATAATAAATTTCTTTACTTTTCTACATAATCTTGGTAGGTAATTTTTTGCATGATGGTAGATCCATTCATTACAAAAATAGTTGGCCAAACTCTAGCGGCTGTCTTAATCATGGTGATATCGCCAATAAGTACATTTTCACCAGGTAATGATTGAATGGCACCTGCTTTATCAGCTGTGACGATATAAATTAACTTATATTTTTCTCTCAATTTTAAAATCATTTCATTCCAAGGAATACTGCTATCTACATAACCTGCAAAAACTAAAACATAAGGTATGGGTGTAATGAAAATCTTTTTGGTAGTGTCCAGTCCAGATAAAGTAGTTAAAGTAAAATCGCCAATGCCTGCTTTAAGACCATTCCCTTTACTTACCACTACTTCTTTTCTGTCGATATATATATAAGTTGAATCAAAATCACTTGGGAAATTATTGGCGTCAAAAAAATATTTTTTACCGCCTTTTTCAAACTCCATCATGATGGTAACACTATCCGAAATCGCACCTTTCGGTGATTGCATTTTTTCTTTAATGTCATTGCCTTGCTTATAAGGTAAACAGTCAATCAAAGGCAAATGTGTTAAAGCCTGTTTTTGGCCATACCCCACCAAAAATGTGGTGATTAATAAAATACTTACTCCAAAACCAGGATGCATAATTGCTTTGATTTTTTTTTGGGTAAATAATAATATAACAATACAAATAAATAAAATGATGTCTTTTATAAAACTGGTTTGCGGTGTTAAAGGAATACAATCTCCAAAACAGCCACAGGTTTTAATTTTTCCAGAAAATAATGCATACCCAGTTAAAAACGTAAAGAAAACAATCAACCCTAATAATAACCATAAAGTTTGCTTGTAGGGAAATTTGATGAGTAACGCAACACCAGCAACAATTTCAAGGGTATTCATAATTAAGGATAATGCCAAAGTATAATCATTAAAATAGATCATACCCCAAACCTCAAAAAATTCTTGCATTTTATAGCTTAATCCCAAAGGATCATTGGCTTTAATCAAGCCAGAAAAAATAAATAACAATCCTACACTCCAACGAATTATTTTTATGAAATTTTGCATAAGCTTGTTTTAATGTTTGCCTTCTCCTATTTGAATTAACGCAAAAACAGCATAATTTAATATGTCTACAAAATTTGCATCTATCCCTTCACTGATTAATGTTTTTCCATCATTGGTTAAAATCTGTCTAGTGCGCATTAATTTCATTAAGATTAAATCCGCATAACTTTCTTGACTCATATCCCTCCATGCTTCGCCATAATCATGATTTTTATCAAGCATCGTGGTTTTAGCAAAATTGACATATTCATGGTACATCGCTTGTACCTTTTCAACAGGCAATTCATCTACTTTAGGATCCCCTAACTTTAGTTGGATAAGCCCTATTACAGAATAATTAATGATTCCTTTGAATTCAGATGCGATGTCATCACCCACTTTTTGGGTACCAATATCTTGAATGGTTCTAATCCTAAGTGCTTTAATGAATATTTGATCCACGACTGATATAATTCTTAAAACGCGCCAAGCAGTACCATAATCTTTGGTTTTTTTGATGAAAATATCACTGCAGGTTGCAATGGCTTGATCAAATTGTGCGGAAGTTTGACTCATGAAAATTGACCTAATTACTATGTTAGTTAATATCTTTGAACAGTTGCAAGATAATCAATAACCACTTTATAATAAAACTATGTTCATAAATGTCGCTCAAAATGGGAAATGGGAATTAAATACCCCTCAAATCATGGGGATTATTAATATCACCCATGACAGCTTTTATGAAAATAGCAGGGCAAAATCTATTGCGGGTTTATTGGTAAAAGCAACTCAAATGATTGCAGAGGGGGCTCAAATTTTAGACATTGGGGCACAAAGTACCCGACCTGGTGCTGAGATTGTAAATACGGAAACCGAGTTGGCTAACTTAATTCCCTATGTAGAAGCGCTAAAAAATCAATTCCCCACGCAATTAATATCAATTGATACTTTTAATCCAATAGTAGCAGAACAAGCCCTAAATGCCGGGGCGCATATCATCAACGATATCAGTGGTGCCAGTTTTGATACTAAAATTTTAGAAGTGGTTTCAAAATACAAGGCAGGTTATATTGCCATGCATATTACCGGAAACCAATTAACCATGCACCAAATTGAAAATAGATCAGATATTATTTCCGCTATCATAGATTATATGGAAACGAAGAATGAATTATTGGCTTCCTTCGGTATTGAAAACTGGGTCATGGATCCAGGATTTGGATTTGGAAAAACCGTACAAGAAAATTTTGATATCGTTAAAAGATTACAAGAATTAAAAGTAATCAACCTTCCTATTTTATTAGGCGTTTCTAGAAAATCAAGTATTTACAAAACATTGGGGATTGGTCCAGCGGATGCGTTGAATGGGACTACTGTTTTAAATACACTAGGGTTAATGAATGGCGCTTCCATACTAAGGGTACATGATGTAAAAGAAGCAAAACAAATTATTGAATTATTGTCGTATCTACAATAAAAAACTCCCTCCCAAAATGGGAAGGAGTTTTTCTATTTCAATGTAGAAACGAAATTATTTTTTTACGCCAACTGGAGAAGGAGGTGCAGACATTGACTTAGAAGTTACATCTACTACTTCAATATCAAATGCTAAATTTTCATACGCTTTAATTTGACCATTAGGCTGAGGGCCATAGGCTAACATTGCAGGAATGTATAAACTTCCTTTTCCACCTTTTCCAAAATATTGTAATCCAATATCCCAACCTTGAATAACTGAATTAGTTGCAATTTTTACTTCAAAAGGCTTAGATGCTGAATCTTTAGGATTGATATTAGTATCAAAAGTTTCTCCTTTAAAATTATAGCCTTTGTAATATACGCTTGCAATTTTTGTAGAGTCTACTTTGTTGGTCGCATCACCAGCTTCTTTTACAACAACGAATACACCATCTGGTGATTGTACTGCATTGATTTTATTTTTAGCTAAGTATGCTTTTATCGTATTGATTTCTCTGTTTTTTTCAGCAGCCATTTCTTTCTTGTAATCATCATCTACTTTTGTAACATCCGCAAATACATCTAAAATTTCAGCTTTACCTAAAATGATATCTTTTGCTTTAAATACTTCATTCACTTGAACAGCGCCCATTTTAACTAATGTATCAATGCTTAAAGAGAATTCAATTTTATCTCCTTTTTTACATTTTGTAATGATTTCAGTAAAAGTATATTTACCTAATCTTGTGGTATCAATTGGGAAATAAACTGGTATTACACCATAAGTACTACTTAAAACAGTGTCTTTAGATTTTAACTTGTACTCAATATTTAATTTTACATATTGCCCTTGCGCCAATGGCTTTGAATTACCACTTCCGTGTGTAATTTTGTAAAGCATTCCTGAAGGGGCTTTTTCATATTGATTACAACTTGCAAACAATACAATAGCAGCTACTAACTTTAAAGTTGATTTTATCATTTTTATTTTAATTGTGTTAATTGTGATTTATAGTTTTCTATTATGGTTTTAAAATCGTTTAATGTTTCATCTAATGATTTTGAAGAACTTCCACCAGCAGCATTTGCATGTCCGCCTCCTTCAAAATGAGTTCTTGCAAATATATTAACATCAAAGTTACCTTTGCTTCTAAAACTCCATTTTCTTTCTTCTTCTCGATCAATTAATATGGCTGCAAATTTAATACCTTCTATTGATAATAAATAATTAACAAGCCCTTCCGTATCCCCTGTTTTCAACTCAAATTTGTAAATATCTGATTTGGGAATCGCCATTACTGCAGTTTTAAATTCAGGAAGTACGGTCATCCTATTCAAAAACGCATTTCCCATGAACTTTAGGCGTCCTTCTGTAGAATTATCGTAGATATTTTCATGAATTTTAGCATGTTGCAAACCCAATTCTTTCAAATGAGCAACAATTTTATGCACTGATGCGGTTGTGGACGGAAAACGAAATGACCCTGTATCTGTCATTAAACCAGTATATAAACAGGTTGCTATGTCCAGATTAATTAAATTACTATGACCAGATTGTACAATAAAATCATAGACCATTTCACAGGTTGAACTCATTTTAACGTCACTAATTCCATAAGCAAATGACTGATTATCAGGTTGTTGGTGATGGTCAATTAATATTTTTAATGCCTTGGAATCTCTGATAACTGGTTCTAGATGCTTTGTGCGGTGTAGAATATTAAAATCCAAGCAAAATACATAATCAGCATCTGCTACAATTTGACTTGCTTCTTTCTTATTGGCCTCGAAATCAATCACTTGATCAACACCGGGCATCCAATTTAAAAAAGCTGCCCAATTGGTTGGGGATACAACAGTAACCTCATGCCCCAATTGTTTTAAAAAGTGGTATAAGCCAAGCGTAGAACCCATCGCATCCCCATCTGGCTTTTGATGAGCAGTGATTACAGCCTTAAAAGGTTGATTTAGAATTGGGTAAAATTGTTCAATTGCTTGCATAAGTGGACAAATTTAACATAAATCAGATGTTTTTCATTAAATTTGCGCCTTCAATTAAAAACTTTCAATAAAATATATATGACTAACAGCACATTTACAATGATTAAACCTGATGCTACATCAAAAGGTTACACAGGGGCAATTTTAGACCAAATTATCAAAGCCGGCTTCAAGGTTAAGGCAATGAAGTGGACAAATTTAACACCAGCGCAAGCCGGTCAGTTTTATGAGGTTCATAAAGAGCGTCCATTTTATGGCGAATTAGTTGATTTTATGAGCAGTGGCCCAATTGTAGCAGCAATTCTTGAAAAAGACAATGCAGTAGCTGATTTCAGAACATTGATTGGTGCTACTAACCCTGCACAAGCAGCAGAAGGTACCATCCGTAAGAATTTCGCAGCTTCCATTGGCGAAAACGCTGTTCACGGAAGTGATAGTGATGAAAACGCACAAATTGAAGGCAATTTCTTCTTTTCTAAATTAGAAAGATTTTAGTGCCACTTTAAATAAAGTATTTAAGTAAAGCACCTCAATTGGGGTGCTTTTATTTTTTAGCCCCTCTAGTTTTGGGCTTGCCGTATTTTTTTTGCATATCTTCTTTGTGATTTTTTCTTTTATTCACTTTGCTATTTTTGGCAGATTTTTCATGAAATGCAGGCCCTGATTCTTCTTTTTTTGGAACCTTGGTTTGTATGATTTTCATTCGGATCTTAGGCTTTTCATCTTCGGTTAAAATAGTTGAAATCTCAAGTTCCTCAGGTAATGACAATAATGGGATATCTTGTTTCATAAGGGTTTCTATCCCCTTTTGTAAAACCTTTTCCTTTTCTGTAATAAAAGTGATTGCTATCCCTTTTTTATCTGCACGACCTGTTCGCCCAATACGATGTATATAATTTTCCGGTACGTCAGGCGTGTCAAAATTGATTACATGGGTAACTTCGGCAACATCAATACCCCTAGCCATTACATCCGTTGCAATGATATATTTAAATACCCCAGATTTAAATTGCTTAACTGTATTGAAACGATAATTTTGATCTTTATTGGAATGGATCACGCCTACTATTTCAGGAAATTTAATTTCAAGTTGTTCAAATAGTTGATCAGCCAATGCCTTGGTAGCAGCAAATATCAACACTTTGGTCATTGTTTCATTGGTAGACAAAAGCAGATTTAATAAATTTACTTTGGTATTAAAATTAGGAACATGATAAGCAGTCTGAATAATATTTTCTAAAGGTGTACCTGTAGGAGCAGCTTCTACGGTGATGGGTGCATTAAAATAATCATGCATTAATTTTTCAACATCATCAGTGATGGTTGCTGAAAAAAGTAAATTTTGTCTTTTCTTAGGTAATAGTTCTAAAATATTGGTGATTTGTTTTCTAAAACCCAAATTTAACATTTCATCCATTTCATCTATTACTAATTTTTTAATCATTTTAGTTTTGAACGCGCCATTCATGATTAAATCAAATAATCTTCCTGGGGTAGCCACTAATACATCTACCCCTTTTTCAACTTCTATTTGTTGTGTATTAATATTCACGCCTCCAAAAACACCCACGGTAATTATACTCATGTAGGTCGTTAACTTTTTAACTGATTCTACTACCTGCACCACTAATTCACGGGTGGGGACAATAATCAAAATTTGAGGATCTTTATTTTTGTCATATTTCCATTGTCTTAAACAAGGAAGTAAATAGCCGAATGTTTTTCCGGTACCTGTTTGCGCAATACCACAAACATCTGCCCCGGACATCACTATGGGAAAAACACGATGTTGAATAGTGGTGGGCGTTGAAAAGCCTAATTCCTCCAAGGATCTCAATAAAGGGGTATTTAGGTTTAAATCTTGAAATGTCATAGCGCTTAAATGTGCCACGAAGGTAGTTTATAAAAAGCGCTTAAATCAATAAAATTATTAGCTATTTGATATATACAAAGGCACAATTTACTGAAATTCAGTATTTTATAAATATTTCAAACTTGTTCTTTCTGATTGCTTTAAAAAAATTATATTTAAGTATCCATAAAATGACGAATACAAACAAATTAAATAAACTGAATAAAATGAACAATTCTAAAAATGCTAACCCATTGTCATTAATACTATTTAAAGTGACTGCTTTTTTTATGTTATTATTACAATGCACATTTGGATACAGTCAAAACGATGACAATATTAATAGTAGGGATATTTTATACCTTACTTCAGGTGGTAAGCTCAATCCACATCAAGCAATCATGGATATTAGACATTATACCATTGCTTTAGAAGTGGACATGGTGCAACATGCTATCAACGGTTCCACAGAAGTAAGTTTAAATCTGTCAAAAAAAACGGATACTATTTTACTCGACTTAATTCATTTATATACGGTTACAAAAGTAAAAGTGAATAATAAACCTGCTTCCTTTTACCAACATGATGATAAAATATTTATTACGAATGCCACTGGTTTTGAAGTTGGCAATCAAAAAGTATTAGTTGAATATAATGGCATACCTCCAGTAGCTATTAAACCCCCTTGGGATGGCGGTTTTACATGGGCGAAAGATAAAAATGCTAATGATTGGATGTCCATTAATATACAAGGAGAAGGTGGAAAAATGTATTTTCCATGCAAAGACCATCCAAGTGACGAACCTAATGAAGGGGCTGATTTGAAAATTACCATTCCATCAAATTTAATGGTGGCAGGTCCAGGATTATTAATGGGCGTAACTACAAAAAAGAACAAAGCAACCTACCATTGGAAAACCAATTACACCATTAGTAATTATTGTATTTTATTCAATATTGGCAAATACAAAGTAGTTAAAGATGAGTACACTACTGTTTTGGGAACCAAGGTACCTATTGAATATTATGTTTTAGAGGAAGATACGATGCATGCGAAAAAAGTGATTGAAACTAGAAAAAGAGATAGTAAAATTTTAGAAAAATATTTTGGGGAATACCCTTGGGCAAAAGAAAAAATTGGGATTGCAGAAGTACCAAATTCTGGGATGGAACATCAAACCATGATCACTTTTGATAATAAGTTTAGTTATAAAACAATTAATGGACAAGAATACTCTGCAAACTTATTACACGAATACGCACATGAGTGGTGGGCGAATAAAGTAACCAATAAGGACTGGGGACATATGTGGATTCAAGAAGGTATTGGAACTTATGCAGAGGCCTTAACTATGTTGGAACTTGGTGGCGAAGCGGCATACGATGAAATAATTGCCGGACATCGTAAAAATTCAAGAAATAGAATGCCCATTGTTCCTGACGTTGATGAAGCGACTGAAGAATTAGTTTATTCTGGAGGAGACATTTATGGTAAGGGTTCTTTTTTCATGCATAGTTTACGCTACGTCATTGGGGATGATGTATTTTTTCCAACATTAAAGAAACTAGCTACTGATACAAAGTACACTTATGATAATTTTATAACAACTGATGATGTTGAACAATTATTTAGCAATGCATCCAATAAAAATTTAAAACCATTTTTTGATTTTTATTTGAGAACAACCAAAATATTGGACATTACCATTAAGGAAGTAGGATTCCAAAAATTTCAAATTAAAGTCAATAATTTCTTCATGGATTTGCCATATGATATTATGGCCAATGGTAAAACCACTAAAACTATTATCCCAAAAGAAGGAATCATTGTGAATAGTGCAACACCTCCTCAGGTGGATGCAAAAGGTAATTACTTGAAAAAAATAACACTATAATAATGAATAAGTTAACTAAATATTTTTTCAACATCATTTTATACACCCTACCCTTATTTGCTTGGGCTGATCAATATCCAATTAATAAGAATATAGACATCAAACACTATTCTTTTCAATTGCGCTTAACTGATAGCAATGATGAAATTATTGGTACTACCCAAGTTACTGTTAATTTTAAGCAAGCAGGCATGCAAAATTTTCGTTTAGACTTAATTAATAAATCATCGGAAAAGAAAGAAAAAGGAATGGTCGTAGAGGGCGTTAGTATTTCTAATGCTACAGTAAAATACACACATGAAAATGATGCATTAATTATTTATTTACCTAAAAGTTCTGTTGCCAATGAAACCATCACATTTACGATCAAATACCATGGCATTCCTTTTGATGGTTTAAGAATTGGTGCGACTAAATTTGGAGATCGTAGTTTTTTTAATGAGAACTGGCCAAATCGAGGCAGACATTGGTTACCCATTCTTGACCATCCGAATGATAAAGCGACTTCAGAGTTTATTGTAACTGCCCCGGACCATTATAAAGTAGTTTCAAATGGTTTATTATTAGAAGAGTCCTCATTAGGAAACAATACAAAGCTCACCCATTGGAAGCAATCTGTTCCTGTATCTTCTTGGTTATTTGTTTTAGGTGTTGCTGATTTTGCGGTACAATATGTGGATGATTTTGAAGGAAAATCAATTCAAACCTGGGTATATTCAAAAAACAGAGAAGCAGGATTTTATGATTTTAAAGAGCCTACAAAAAAGGTATTGGCATTTTATACCAAGTATGTAGGACCATATTCCTATGAAAAATTAGCCAATATTCAAACACCTAGTGTGAATGGCGGAATGGAGACTTCCTCTGCAATATTTTATGGAGAGGACTTAGTGAATGGCAAGGGTGATGAACGTACAAGAAATATAGTTGTTCATGAGATTGCACATCAATGGTTTGGTAATGCCGTAACAGAATCAACCTGGGATGACGCATGGTTAAGTGAAGGATTTGCTACTTTTTTCACCTTACTATATTATGAAAATGAATATGGTCAAGCCGAATATATTAAAAGAATTATAAAGGCAAAAAAAGCAGTGCTTGATATGACCATAAAAATGTCCGATTTTAGTATTATAGCTCCTAGAACAGCTGAAAAAGAAGCTGTCACCACAGGATTAACCTACCAAAAGGGCGCTTGGTTTTTACATATGTTGAGAGATAAAATAGGGGAACAAAATTTTCAAAAAGGAATTAAATCTTATTATAAAAAGTTTTACAACGCCAATGCCACTACTGATGACTTTAGGGTGGAGATGGAAAAAGCGGCTGGATTGGATTTGAAAATATTTTTTAAACAATGGTTGTACCAACCAGTGAATCCAAAAATTGACGCAATATGGACTTATGATGCAACTAGTCATAAAATCAATATTAATTTAACACAATCCCAACTAACAAATTTTAATTTTGATATCCCAATCGAAATAGGCTACTACACTAAAGACAGCAAAACGCCCCTATTATTAAAAATGAATTTAAATAAGAAACAATTAAGTCAATCTTTTAATGTTAAGGGCATACCGGAAAATATAGAATTGGATCCTAGAAATGTTTTACTCAGCTCCAATACTATTACAAAAAAGTAAGGGGAATCAAAATAGTACATTTATTAGATTTTTAATACCGATATGTTTAAAATATTTATTCCATTCTTTTTAGTTCTTTTTAATGTGGGTCCTTTAAACGCCCAGCATACAAAAAGTCCAAATATCATTTTATTCTTAATTGATGATATGGGATGGATGGATAGTTCGGTTCCTTTTGGAGATAGTGTTGGATTATTAAATAAACAATTCAAAACACCCAACCTTGCTTTGTTGGCAAAACAAGGTGTTAAGTTCACCAATGCTTATGCAAATTCAGTTTGTACCCCTACCCGCACAAGCATATTAACTGGAATGAATGTGACGCATCATGGCGTTACCAATTGGACATCTCCAGTAAAAAATAATACAACAGATGCCAAAGATGCTCAGTTCAATCCTGCACCTTGGAAAATAAATGGGGTAGAAATTAATAGTATCACCACCTACCCTCAAATTTTAAAACAAGCAGGTTATTACACGATACATGTTGGCAAAGCGCATTGGGGCTCAGCAGGTACGCCTATGTCGAACCCTTTAAACCTGGGCTTTATGGTCAATATTGCAGGGCACGCAGCAGGACATCCGCAAAGCTATTATGGCAGTGATAATTATGGTAATATCCCAGGAAAATCAAGCTATCAGTCTGTACCGGATTTAATGAATTATCATGGTTCTGACACGAATTTAACAGAAGCTCTGACGCTTGAAGCAATAAAAAGTTTAGAAGAACCCATTCGATTGAAAATGCCCTTTTATTTAAATATGGCGCATTATGCAGTGCATGTACCTATACAGCCAGATGTTCTATTTTATCAATCCTATTTGGAGGAAGGTTTAGATACTGCGAATGCAAAATATGCGAGTATGGTAGCCTCCATGGATAAAAGCTTGGGTGATATCATGAAATTTCTATCAGCAAAAGATATTGCAAAAAATACCATTATTATTTTTATGAGTGACAATGGTGGTTTAAGCTTAGGTGGTGCAAGAGGTAAAATTGCGCATGTTCAAAATTTACCATTACGAGCAGGCAAGGGCTCCATGTACGAAGGCGGTATTCGAGTACCCATGATTGTTAAGTGGCCAGAAGTCGTAAAATCAAACTCCAACATTCATCAATACGTTATTGCGGAAGATTTTTTTCCGTCGATTCTTGCTATGGCAGGTGTTTCTAATTTTAAAACTATCCAAAAAGTTGATGGGAAAAGTTTTGTACCATTATTAAAGAATAATACAATCACAGACACGAATCGTATTTTGGTTTGGCATTATCCTAATAAATGGGTGGATGGAGATGGGCCTGCCATTAACTACAAATCAGCTATCAGGCAAGGAAGTTGGAAATTGATTTATGATTTAAGAAACGGCCATAAAGAATTATATAATTTATCATATGATATTGGTGAACATTTTGATTTATCAATGCAACAACCTGCAAAAACCAAACATTTAACTATAAAGCTTAAGGAAATATTGGAAAAAAACAATGCCCCAATGCCGAGTTATAAATTAAATTCAAAAAAGGTGGAAATATTAATTGATTAATTAACTTTACGCTTTTAAAAGCTAGCATGAGTAATAAAGTCAATAATGGTTTAATTGGATCTATTGTCACTGTACTCTATTTAATGGTACATTTTGTGTCTGATTTTGGTGGCGCTGATGTTATGGGCGCACAATGGTTATACACAAGCACCCTTGATCTTGCCGTTTTAGGGTATCTGTTTTTTAATAGAAATACCTATAAAGAAGCAATAACAGCCATATTTACTTATAAATTCACCCTCCTATTTTCATTTTTGGTTTTGTGGGCCATTGGATCTTATTTTTATGCAATTAACCCAACTGAAACTTTAGTTACACTTGCAAGATTAATTTCAACCTATTTGGTATTTATTCAGGTCTCCATTCTTTTTTATAAAAAAGACATAAAATATATTTTCAATATTGTTTCTTTTGCTATTGCATTTTTATTGCTTTGGGATTCCTTTTATATTTTAAGAGGATTTTCCAAAAATATAGAAACCATGGACTTGGATGCCAATATTGGTAGCTTATCCGGTAATCATGGCAATAAGAATGTTATGGCCGCAAGTTTATTGATCAAATTTCCATTTGTCTTGTGGTTAATCATCAACCATAAATCATTTATTAAAGTAGTCAATATCGGTGTTTTGTTTTTTGGAGTGGTGGCATTATTTATAATGAATACGAGATCTACCTATGTAGGCTTAGCCATCATATTTTTAATTTATTCAATAACTACTATCTTTTTTGTTGGTATTATAAACAAAACAAAAGCAGCCTTACAAGTAGCTTATTTTTTAGGCCCTATTGTTGTTGGATTTTTTGTTGCCAATTTACTTTTAGCCAATGCCGTTGAACTGCAAGGTTATCAAGGAGGTTATGGTACGGTTACCAAAAGAGCAGGTGATATAACTATTCAAAGTGAACAAGGAAGTCGTATCCATTTGTGGAGTGGCGCTATTGATTATGCAACTAAGCATCCTTTGGTTGGCGCTGGATATGGTAATTGGAAACTAGCTTCCATACCTTACGAAAAAGAGTTTACCAATGATTTATTTGTCCCTTACCATTGCCACAATGATTTCATTGAAATGTTTGCCGACTTGGGTATCATTGGAGGTGTCACATTTGGATTAATGTTTTTACTGGTACCCATCTTCACAATTAAAATGTGGCGAAAAAGCGAATTCAAGCCCTACCATTTAACTGCAACAATTTCTTTTATGGCAGTTACTTGTTATGCAGTGGATGCATTTTTAAACTTCCCGGCCGAACGTACAGCTATGCAAACCATGTTGGCTGTTTCAGCAGCGTTGGCATTTTTACCCATCAGTCATATCAATAAAACAAAAGTAACTGGCAGCATTTTAAATAAATCTGTTCCGTTAATTTTCTATTTTATATCATTACTATTAATAGTTCCCTCTATTTATGTTGCCAAACAAACATATGACTCTTTAAAAATTCAGAAGTATGTGATGGGTGAAATAGATACTGATCCGAAAATGGCATTAGATGAAGTAAAATCTTCCTTTCCGGCTATTCCTAATTTATCTACTTCTACCCTTCCGATAAAAGGATTAATTGCACGATATGAATTTAGAGATAAGCATTATGATGAAGCATTACGTTTATTAAAAGAAAGCGAAAATGATAATCCTTATTTACACTATAATGATTTTATAAGAACTGCGGTATTTGCAGACAAACAAAAATTTGATAGTGTTGCCATTTATGCAAAAAAAGCTTTTTATAATTGGCCAAGAGCGACCAGCTATTATAAAAATATTATGTTTAGTTCAGCAAAAAATAAGGATTCCATTGAAATTAAAAAAGCATATAAGGAATACAATAAATACCGACCTGGCGCTGAAGCCAATGCGCAATACCTACTTGCGATGTATGAGGTAAAAGGAGCTGCCGATAAAAATATGATGACTTTGCTTGATTCATCCAATGCAAGATATCCTAAGGATACTGCCATTTTAGCAAGAGTGAACAGTATATTTTCAAGTAACAAAACCGGTGTTCAAAGTACTGACATTATAGCTAATTTATTAAACAATGGGAAAGCTGCTTTTATGAAGCGTCAGTTTAGCAAAGCCGCACAATTCTATTTACAAGCCACACAATTGGATCCAGCCAACTATACGCATTATGAAAACGCAGGCATTAGTTATTATTCGGGAGGCAATTTTGTAAAAGCGATCCCTAACTTTGAAAAAGCTGTTCAATTTTCAAATGCAAATACTGGCAAGTCAGAATTCTTTATGGCCATGAGTTATATTGCATTGGGAAAAAAGGAACAGGTTTGTACACCTTTAAATACAGCAAAGCGGAAAGGATACCCTGGGGTAGATAGTTTCTTAAGTCAATACTGCAAGTAGCCAACATTCTAAATACCCCTTAAAATGGGCTATTTAGCTGATTTTTGAGCTAAAATTTAAGTAAAACGCGTGTAAATCTAACCTAAATAGAAAAATCAAGGTATATTGCATTAAAATTTTACAGACCCGATGACAATTCTTCTAAGTCAAGTTAAAATTGCAGACAAGAGGTCACCTTTTAATGGGTTGGTTAAGGATATTTTAATAAAAGACCAACAAATTGTTTCCATTACAGATAAATATAAAGGAGTAGCCGATCAAACAATTGATTTAAAAAATTCAATAGTTAGTCCTGGATTTATAGATCCCTTTGTTCATTTTTGCGATCCAGGAATGGAACATAGAGAAACTTTAAGCACAGGTTCAAATGCAGCAATTCAAGGTGGATTTACCACCGTTTTTGTAGTGCCAAATACTACCCCAGTCATTGATAATAAGTCACAAGTGACTTATGTAAAACAACATAGCCAAGAATTACCAATTCATATTTTACCCATTGGTGCACTTTCTAAAAAAATTGAAGGAAAGGATTTAGCCGAAATGATTGATATGCACTCAAATGGCGCTGTTGCCTTTAGCGATGGATCATATCCTGTGCAATCAACCCTTTTATTTTTGAAAGCTTTACAATATGTAAATGCTTTTGATGGTGTAGTCATACAAATGCCGATTGATAAAAGTTTGGGAAGTTTGGGTTTAATGAATGAAGGAATATTATCAACCAAATTAGGACTACCAGGAATACCAGCAATCGCTGAAGAATTAATTATTTCAAGAGATATCGAATTATTAAAATACACTAATTCTCAATTACATATTACAGGTGTAAGTACTGCAAAAGGAATTACATTAATTCGTAATGCCAAAAAAGAAGGTTTGAAAATTACATGTAGTGTTGCCCCTTACCATTTGTTTTTTACGGAGGAAGATTTGAAAGATTATAATACCTTATTAAAAGTATTCCCACCACTAAGAACGAAGCTAGATCAAGAAGCCTTGTTCAAAGCAATTGAAGATGATACTATTGATTGCATTAGCTCACACCATATGCCACAGGATTGGGATGCAAAAACCATTGAATTCGAAAATGCAAAAGCGGGTATTGCAAGCATTGAAACCAGCTTTGCTACCGTGCAACATTTATTTCCAAAATTAGCTGACAATAGAATTGCGGAATTATTTTCAATCAACGCGAGAAATATTTTCAAATTAGATAACCAAGGAATTACAGAGGGCAGTATCGCTGATTTAACTTTTTATCATAAAACAGAAACAACCCTTTTATCTCAAAAGGACTCAAAAAGTAAGTCAGCCAACTCCCCTTTTTGGGATATTAAATTAACAGGAAAAATTAAAGGCGTATTTAGCAAAGGCAAATTACATTTAGCTTAATATTAAAAGTCACAAATAATCAAATTTAAACCATGGAAAATAAAGTTACTTCTCATATTGTTAAAGGTGCAATTTTGAGTGCATTTGGAATTTTAATAAGTATCATTGTTACCGTATTTAACTTATACGAAGTAAGCTGGATTAATTACATAAATTATGCAATTACGATTGGCGGTTTAATATATAGTTGCATTATGTATGCAAATGAAAATAATAACAATGTAACCTTCGGAAATATTTTTGCACATGGATTTAAAACAACCTCAGTGATCATTGTTATAACCGTGGTATATGTTTTTCTTTCTTTAAAAGTATTATTCCCTGAAATGCCTGAAAAAATATTAGATATAGCTAGAAAGAAAATGGCCGAAAATCCTCAAATGACTGATGAGATGATTGAGCAAGGTATCGGTATGACTAAGAAATTTTTATTACCATTTGCGATTGGTGGTGCAATAATTGGTACCGCATTTATGGGTGTAATTGCTTCCTTAATTGGCGCAGGAATTGCTAAAAAAAATCCAGTTGATCCATTTGCAGAACCTACAGCTTAATTATTAATATGCAAGTAAGCGTTGTCATACCATTATTTAACGAAGCTGATTCATTACCTGAATTAATGGCTTGGATACATCGTGTGATGCAATCTAAAAACTTTAGTTATGAAGTGATTATGATTGATGATGGAAGTGATGATAATAGTTGGGATACCATATCCAACTTGAGAAATGAATATGCTAGTTTAAAGGGCATAAAATTCCAAAGAAATTATGGCAAATCTGCAGCTTTAAATGAAGGTTTCAAAGCGGCACAAGGCGAAATAGTCATTACCATGGATGCTGACTTACAGGACTCTCCTGAAGAAATTCCTGAATTTGTTGAAATGATTACCCAACAAGGTTTTCATTTGGTAAGTGGTTGGAAAAAAAGAAGATACGATAATACTTTTACCAAAAATATTCCTTCTAAAATATACAACGCTGTAGCCCGAAAAAGTTCAGGCATTCAACTGCATGACTTTAATTGTGGCATAAAAGCATATCAATTAAAAGTGGTGAAAAGTATTGAAGTATTCGGTGAGATGCACAGATACATCCCTATTTTAGCGAAATGGGCAGGATTTAAAAAGATTGGCGAAAAGGTAGTGGTACATCAAGCACGTAAATATGGCACTACTAAATTTGGCTGGGAGCGTTTTGTCAATGGCTTTTTAGATTTAATGACTATTCAATTTTTATCAAAGTTTGGTAAAAAGCCTATGCAGTTTTTTGGACTCATTGGCTCCTTGTTTTTCCTGATTGGATTTATATCCTTTGGATTCATTGTAACAGGAAAAATTTTAGATCCTAATTATACCGTTACGAATAAACCTAGCTTTTATATCGCATTAACATCTATGATGGTAGGTATGCAATTATTTTTAGCAGGTTTTATAGGAGAATTAGTGAATCGCAATGCATCTGAAAGAAATGTCTATTTAATTGAAGATAAACAAGGATGGTAAACAAATTGGTCATAATTGGCCCAGCCTGGCCTTTACGCGGTGGCCTCTCTGCTTTTGATGAAAAATTAGCTACTCAGTTTACGGAAAAAGGTATTCAAACCAGGATTGATACTTTCTCCTTGCAATACCCTTCTATTTTATTTCCAGGTAAAAGTCAATATACAACCGATCCAAAACCCAAAGATGTAAATATTGCAGTTTGTATTAATTCAATTAACCCTTTGAATTGGATTAAAATTGGTTTAAAATTATACAGACAAAAGCCAGACTTAATAATCGTTCGTTTTTGGATCCCATTTTTAGCGCCTTGTTTAGGTACGATTTTAAAAATTGCTAAAAAAAACAAACACACCAAAGTCATTTCTATTGTAGATAATATGATCCCACATGAAAAAAGAATGGGTGATCAATTGCTAACTAAATACTTCGTCAAAACGGTGGATGGATTTATCGCCATGAGTGAAAAAGTGAAAAATGATATAAAAATATTTTCGCACAAGCCTGTTTCCATTTCACCGCATCCCATTTTTAACCATTTCGGTAACCCAATAACTAAAATGGATGCAAGGACGAATTTAGGTATACCACAAGAAGGAAAGATTATTTTATTTTTTGGCTATATACGTAAATACAAAGGCCTTGATTTGTTAATTCAAGCAATGGCAGATGATGCTATAAAAAAATTAGATATTCATTTAATGATTGTAGGAGAATTTTATGAAGATGCAAGCGCCTACCATCATTTAATTGATTCCCTGGGCTTACAAGAACAAATCACCTTATATTCAAATTATATCCCAGACGATGAAGTCAAAAATTATGTTTGTAGTGCTGATTTTATTATACAACCTTATAAAAATGCTACCCAAAGCGGGGTCACTCCACTAGCTTATCATTTTGAAAAGCCAATGTTGGTCACTAACGTAGGTGGATTAGCGGATACGGTACCGCACTTAAAAACTGGGATTGTTGTTGCACCTGAAACAAAAGAAATAGCAAAAGGGATCGAAACCCTTTATGAATTGGGCGAAAATCACTTTATTCCCAATATTATCGAAGAAAAGAAAAAATATAGCTGGGCGCAAATGACCGAAAAGTTTTTAGCTTTGTACCAACAATTATAACCACTAATTTTAAATTAAGCCTTCATTTATATGCATCATCAAAAAATCACATCCATCATCAATGAATCAATAAAAGTAAAACAAGCGCTTTTGTCCGATGTTAACTTAATTGCACAAATTGATACGGTCGTAAAAGTAATAACCACTGCTTTTCAAAATGGCAATAGTGTTTATTTTGCAGGAAATGGAGGCAGCGCAGCTGATGCACAACATTTAGCTGCCGAATTTTCAGGTCGATTTTATAAAGATAGAAAAGCACTACCCTCTGAAGCATTGCATTGTAACACCTCCTATTTAACTGCTGTCGCTAATGATTATAGTTATGAAGTAATTTATGCCAGATTAATTGAAGGCATCACAAAACCAGGAGATGTATTAGTGGGTTTGAGTACTTCAGGAAATTCAGGAAATATTGTAAAAGCGTTTGAAATGGCCAAAACCAAGCAAGTAGTTACCATTGGTTTTACGGGGGATAATGGTGGTAAGATGAAGGCGATTTCAGACTATCTAATCAATGTCCCTTCGAGTGATACCCCAAGAATTCAAGAGTCTCACATACTAGTAGGTCATATTATTTGCGAATTAGTAGAAAGCAATATTTTTGGATAATTACCCATAAAAAACATACAATTTGTCATTCAACTTATCAAATATCAACCCTAATTGGACACTATTCTTAGATAGAGATGGTGTAATTAATGTTGAAAAGGACAATGACTATATTAAAACCTGGAATGAATTTGAGTTTTACAATGAAAGCATTGAAGCACTTCCTGTTTTAGCGAACTTATTCAAAACCATTGTTATTACCACCAATCAAAAAGGGGTTGGACGTGGCATTATGACCGCGTCAGATTTGAATCAAATTCATGAAAATATGTTGCGCACTATTGAAACCATTGGTGGAAGAATTGATCATGTTTTTTATTGTACCGACATTGAAAATGATTCCATCAATCGCAAGCCTCAACCAGGAATGGCAATGCAAGCAAAAGAAATGTTTCCTTCCATTAACTTTAATACATCCATCATGGTCGGTAACAGACCCAGTGATATGGCATTTGGTCGTAATGCAGGCCTGCATACAGTATTTTTAGCCACCACACATCCTGAAACGCCTTTCCCAGATCCGAGCATTGACTTCAGATTTAATAATCTACTTGAATTTGCAAATGCAATGTCAAAATAAGCTTAAGTCAAAATGAAACATTTTATTTTAATTTGGGTATTATTTATTTCAATAAATAGTAATATTAAAGGGCAATCTTTTTATAGTTACGATTCCACAGGAATTCAATTACAAAAATTAGCCAGTCGTATTCAAGAAGATACATTACTAAGGAACCGTTTAAACGCCGATAGCATTTTTACAAGGTCATTGGTGCAAACCTTAAAAAGCCCGTACTCTTTTAAATATACTTTCGACTCATTAACTGCAATAAAACATATTGTTTCACCAGATGGCCGATTTAAATTTTTTAGTTGGCAGGTGGACTTGGGTGATGGAACCTATCGCCAAAGAGGCGCCATGCAATTACCTGGTAATGAAGGGCAACTTAAATTATTACCATTCTTTGACAACTCTGATTTTGTACAAAATAATACATTGGGGGTGTATGATCGAAAAAAATGGATTGGCGCAATATACTATGACATTATCCCAATGCAATACAATGACCAAACTATTTATACCTTGTTAGGATTTGATGAAAATAATACCAGTGTATCAAAAAAGATGATCGAAGTAGTTCGTTTTGAGAATGACGAACCTATTTTAGGTGGCGACTTTTTTAAATTTATACCCGACCCAACCTACCCAATTGGTACTGTAGATCGTTTTATTTATTCCTTTAAAAAAGGCAGTAACGCTATTATTAAATATGAGAAATTGCAAAATAGAATTATGATTTCCGAATTAGCGAGTACCGATAACGATTTAAAAAAACAAGAAACCTTGGTGCCCTCAGGCAAATTTAAATATTTTACTTGGGTTAATAATAAGTGGGAACTTTCGATCAAAGACGAAAACAACTTCAAAAAGAAATAATCCCGCAAATAAATTAATCTAATTTAAGTACCGCTAGAAATGCTTCCTGTGGAATTTCCACATTACCTATTTGTCGCATTCTCTTTTTACCTTCCTTTTGTTTTTCTAATAACTTACGTTTACGACTGATATCACCACCATAACATTTGGCAGTTACATCCTTACGCATGGCGCTGATATTTTCTCTAGCGACCACCTTAGCGCCAATCGCAGCTTGTATTGCGATTTGGAATTGCTGCTTGGTTAATAATTCTTTTAACTTTTCACAAAGTCTTCGTCCAAAATCGCTAGCTTTTCCTCTATGGATTAATGCACTTAATGCATCTACTTTTTCAGCATTCAATAAAATATCCATCTTCACAATATCAGCATCCCTAAATCCTATTTGAGAATAATCAAAGGAAGCATATCCTCTAGTTTGACTTTTTAACTTATCATAAAAATCGAAAACGATTTCGGTCATTGGCATTTCAAAAATCAATTCCACTCTAGTGGGTGTTAAATAACTTTGATTCATTAATATACCACGCTTACTCAAACAAAGCGTAATAATATTACCAATATAATCAGGTGAAGTAATGATCTGTGCACGAATATAAGGTTCTTCAATATGTTCAATCTTTACAGGATCTGGCATCTCCGAAGGATTGTTCACAATGATTTTTTCACCTCTGCTCGTAAAGGCAATAAAACTTACGTTGGGAACCGTTGTAATCACAGTTTGATTAAACTCACGTTCCAAACGCTCTTGGATAATCTCCATGTGCAGTAATCCTAAAAATCCACATCTAAAACCAAAGCCTAATGCTTGGGAAGTTTCTAATTCAAAAGTTAATGAAGCATCATTCAATTGTAATTTTTCCATACAATCTCTGAGTTCCTCAAACTCATCTGTATTCACAGGATATATACCAGCAAAAACCATTGGCTTCACTTCCTCAAAACCATTGATCATGGGGCCTGGATTATTTGCAAGAGTAATGGTATCTCCCACTTTTACTTCCTTGGCCACCTTAATACCTGTGATAATATAACCCACATCGCCAGCACGTACTTCAGCCTTTGGTGTCATGGCTAATTTTAATACCCCTACTTCATCCGCATTATAATCTCTACCAGATGCAACAAAACGAATTTTATCATTCTTCTTTAAAACCCCATTCATTATTCTATAGTAAACAATAATTCCTCTGAAACTATTAAATACACTATCAAAAATGAGCGCTTGTAGTGGCGCTTCTGTATCACCTTTGGGTGCAGGAATTCGTTCACAAATGGATTGTAAAATTTCTTCAATACCAATACCTGAGCGACCACTGGCCAATAAAATATCTTCTTGTTTGCAACCAATTAATTCAATGATTTGATCAGTCACTTCTGGAATCTTGGCACCATCCATATCAATTTTATTGATCACCGGGATAATTTCCAAATTATTATCTAATGCCAAATATAAATTACTAATGGTTTGCGCTTGTATTCCTTGTGATGCATCCACTAATAACAATGCACCTTCACAAGCGGCTAATGCCCTACTCACTTCATAACTAAAATCAACGTGACCAGGGGTATCAATTAAATTGTACGTATAGGTAACGCCTTTATGAACATAGTTAATTTGTATCGCATGACTTTTAATAGTGATTCCTTTTTCACGCTCCAAATCCATATCATCCAAAACCTGGTTCATCATTTCTCTTTCAGTAATGGTTTTGGTATGTTCTAACAAGCGATCAGCCAAGGTACTTTTACCATGGTCAATATGAGCTATTATACAAAAGTTTCTTATGTTCTTCATGTAAGTGAAAATAGGCTTTAAAATCTATTGAAGTGCGTTTATGATGGCAGTGAATTCGGGAGCAATTAAAGATGCGCCTCCTACCAAACCTCCGTCCACATCTGGTTGTGAAAATAATTCAACAGCATTAGCGGCTTTTACGCTTCCGCCATATAAAATTGATATTTGATCAGCAATATCCGCACCGTATTTGGTTGCTAATACCGACCTTATAAAAGCATGTATTTCCTGTGCTTGAGCACTTGATGCTGTTTTACCAGTACCAATTGCCCAAATGGGTTCATAAGCAATCACCACTTTTAATAGTTGCTCCGATGACAAGTGAAATAAGGAATTGATTAATTGGTTTTCCACAAATGCATTTTGTGTTTCCGCCTCTCTAATGGCTAAAGGCTCCCCACAACAAAAAATGGGAGTGCTATTATTAGCCAATACTGCATTTACTTTTTCTGCTAATAAAGCATCTGATTCAGCGAAGTATTCGCGCCTTTCGGAATGTCCAATAACAATATGATTAACTCCAACAGATGAATACATGGGCGCCGAAATTTCACCAGTATAAGCACCATTGGTGTTTTGATGGCAATTTTGTGCTGCTACAAAAACATTGGATATTCCTGCAATTTGCTTTACGGCATTTGGTATATATATTGCTGGAACTGAGAATACAACTTGTTGATTATCAGTTAATTTAGGTAGTTTATCTAATATATTTGCCAGCAAATCTTTCGCTTCTTGCTGATTTAAATTCATTTTCCAATTGGCCGCAGCTATTTGTTTTCTCATATTCGTTGAACTGTTTAAACACTAAAATTAGCGATGCAAAGGTAGTTAAAAAATAGATGAATTTGTGGCAATTTATCAGTTTATAAAGGCTATTACAAAAACTGTAAAATGAGCAAAATAAAAGGATTAGGAAGCTTTTATATATAATTTTTGGAGCACTTGCTTTTCTTCTTCCGACATCACAAAACCTTTTAATTGTTTCCAATTACCAATGTCTTCAATGGCCTTATCAATTTGATATCCTGACACAACGCCCCAAGTAAAATTGGGAATAAATTTCGGGAGCAATCCATTACCAAAAATATTGGCACTTACTCCAATATAGCTGCCTGTATTGATACTTGACTGAATAGCGAAACGGCTATAATCACCCACCAACATTCCCATTTTTTGACCTACTGTTTCCCAGATTTGTTTAGCCTCATTCCACATTTGAATAGGGCCTGCTGTATTTTTAATATTACTATTACAAGTACCTGCGCCTAAATTGCACCATTGTCCAATAATACTATCCCCCAGATATCCTTCATGCCCTTTATTGGAATATCCCATCAAAATTGAATTTTTTATTTCCCCACCAGCCAAGCAATAAGGGCCAATAGTAGTAGCACCATAAATACTCGTGTTCATTTTAACTACACCTTTTTCCCCTAAAACAAAAGGTCCTCGTATGGCAGCGCCTTCCATGATCATCGCATTTTTGCCAATATAAATAGGGCCTGTACTTGCATTTAAAATAGCACAATGCACTTCTGCCCCTTTTTCAATAAATATATTTTCGGGTTGAATTACTTTGTTGCTTGTGTCAATTTTAATGCCAGCACCATGTTTCTTAGCCCAATTAAAATCATTCTCAATAAATTTTGTATGTAATTGCAACATACCCATTGCATCTTGTACAAACGCCCCTTGTTCAAAAGTGATTGGCGTAAAATTGGCTAATAATATTTTTTCAATAGAGCGCTCATCTGTGTATGTGGCAATCCATTTTCCCGACTTGCTAATTATTTTCTCTCCGAATTTTAAATTTAAAATTGCATCCACTAAATCAGTGGTTGGAATACAGGTAACATTAATAAAAATAGCAGCTTCCTTATTTTGTAAAAAATCACTATTATGATATAATTTTTGCAAGTATGGTACCGTATATATTGCAGTTTCCTTATTAAGTAAATGCTCCCATCTTTCTTGAAAAGAGTAAATACCCATCCTGAATTGTGCAACTGACTGCGTTAAACTAAAAGGATAAAATTTTTCTCTATCTGCAATATCGACTAAAACAAACTGCATAGGTTGCTTATTTATAGGTAAAAGTAAAGCAAGTTTAAGGAAAATGCAGATCTTCCTTAACATATTCATTTAATGCTTATTTTTGACATATAAATTATTAGATATGCAAATAGGTTATTTCGATTACCCTACTCCGGCCAATGAGCCCGTTTTATCTTATGCTCCAGGAACGCCTGAAAAATTAGCATTAAAAAAAGCCCTCGCTAGTTTGAAAAGCAAAACAATGGATATTCCCATGTATATTAATGGAAAAGCAGTTCGTACTGGAAATAAAATTGCTATTCATCCGCCACACGAAATCAAACATACCCTTGGTCATTTTCACATGGGTACCAAAAAACATGTTGATCAAGCTATAACTAGTGCATTAAAAGTGCGTACTTCTTGGGCGGATATGTCCTGGGAATCACGTGCACATATATTTTTAAAAGCGGCTGATTTATTAGCAACCAAATACCGCTTCGAAATGAATGCAGCTACCATGCTTGGTCAAAGCAAAAATGCTTACCAAGCTGAAATTGATGCTGCATGCGAATTGATTGATTTTTTAAGATTCAATGTTCATTTTTTAAGTACCATATATAAGCAACAACCAGTTTCCTCTCCAGGTATGCATAATAGAATGGAATGGCGTGGCTTGGAAGGATTTGTTTTAGCCATCACTCCTTTTAACTTTACAGCCATAGGTGGGAACCTTCCTGCATCAGCTGCAATGTGTGGTAATGTTGTAGTATGGAAAGCAGCCAACACACAAGTATATTCTGCACAATTATTTATGCGAATTTTAAAAGAAGCAGGTCTTCCAGATGGTGTTATAAATTTAGTTTATGTAGATGGTCCAACCATTGGTGCCACATGTTTCTCCCATCCTGATTTTGCAGGCGTGCATTTCACTGGATCAACAGGTGTATTTAATTATATGTGGAAACAAATCGGTGAAAATATTCCTAAATATAAAACCTATCCAAGAATTGTAGGCGAAACTGGAGGCAAGGATTTTGTGATGGTACATCCTACTGCCGATGTGGATACTGTAGTTACTGCACTTGCAAGAGGTTCATTTGAATACCAAGGACAAAAATGTTCTGCTGCTTCTCGTGCTTATTTACCAAAAAATATTGCGCCTGCAGTGAAAGCAAAATTGGTGAAAGCAGTTCAATCAATGAAGATGGGAACCGTGGAAGATTTTTCAAATTTTGTAAATGCAGTAATTGACGAAAAATCTTTTGACAATATTACTAAGTATATTAACAAAGCAAAGAAAGATAAAAAAGCAAAAATTTTAGTTGGTGGTAATTTTAGTAAGAAAAATGGTTATTTCATTGAACCTACCGTTATTGAAACCAGCGATCCGAAATATTTGACCATGTGTGAGGAAATATTTGGACCAGTGCTTACTATTTATGTTTATCCAACGACCCAATTTGAAAAAACATTGGATTTACTGGACAAAACATCCAAATATGCTTTAACGGGTGCCATCATATCACAAGACAGAGCTTCCATTAATTTAGCTACTGATAAGCTAAGACACGCTGCTGGAAACTTTTATATCAATGATAAACCCACTGGAGCAGTAGTAGGTCAACAACCTTTTGGTGGTGCTAGGGCTTCTGGAACCAATGATAAAGCGGGCAGTATGCTTAATTTATACAGATGGTTAAGCGCAAGAACCATTAAAGAGACCTTTAACCCACCTATCGACTATAAATACCCATTTTTAAACGAGGCATAAGCGACTGGATTTAAGCTGTTTTAATTCAGAAAACTGTATATTTGCCCCTCAAAATAAAAGGACTGTGGCCCAAAAATTTTCTAAAGAAACCTACCTGTACTGGTATGAATTGATGCAATTAATTCGTCAATTTGAATCCAAATCGGAGGAAATGTATAAAATGGCTGGAAAAATCAGAGGATTTTTCCACGTTTACAATGGACAGGAAGCCATTGCAGCAGGTTGTATGACCGCTACAAATCAAGAAGATCCCTTTATTACTGCATACCGTGATCATGGTTTGGCCTTAGCCAAAGGCATGAGCCCTAATTCTGCTATGGCTGAGCTTTATGGTAAAGCGACTGGCTGCTCAAAAGGCAAAGGGGGCAGTATGCATTTGTTCAGTAAAGAACATTACTTTTTTGGAGGACATGGTATTGTAGGTGCTCAAATTGGAACGGGTGCTGGATTGGCTTTTGCGGAACAATATCGTGGTTCAAAAAATGTAGTATTGTGCTTTTTTGGAGATGGTGCTGCAAGACAAGGCATGTTGCATGAAGTATTTAATTTAGCCATGCTTTGGAAATTGCCTGTTGTATTTATTTGTGAAAACAATAATTACGCCATGGGAACTTCAATTGAAAGAACAAGTAATGTTATTGATATATACAAATTAGCAGATGGTTACGAAATGCCAGCAGATAAAATTGATGGCATGACTGCAGAAGCGGTTCATGAAGGTGTTGCAAGAGCGGTGAATAGAGCGCGTCAAGGAGAAGGCCCTACTTTGTTGGAAATGAAAACATATCGTTACAAAGGTCACTCCGTATCTGATCCTCAAAAATATAGAACAAAGGATGAAGTGGAAGAATACAAAGACCAAGATCCGATTACCAAAGTAACTAAAACAATTTTGGATAACAATTTTGCTACAGAAGGGGAATTAAAAGCAATTGATGATAAAATAACTTTAATTGTAGACGCTTCCGTTAAGTTTGCAGAAGAAAGTCCATGGCCAGATGATAGCGAAGTATACAAAGATGTCTATATTGATCAAAATTATCCATTCATTGTTGACTAAATAGTAGAAAAAATTATAAAATAATAATATGAGCGAGTTACAAAAAGAGAATCACCCATTTTTAGATTTCGTAAGTAAAAATAAAAAGGTG
>Ga0209355_1000382_pt1 | contig 27064 bp, 33 predicted proteins | sample LauGreSBDMM110SN_3_FD_187563 | JGI IMG/M metagenome (GOLD analysis project Ga0209355, IMG submission 187563) | Freshwater lake microbial communities from Lake Michigan, USA - Sp13.BD.MM110.SN (SPAdes) (version 2) | ecosystem: Environmental > Aquatic > Freshwater > Lake | place: Lake Michigan... | reverse complement strand
TGGACACAATAAGCTTGGCGACCTCTGGGACGTTCCAAAACTTGTAAGGGAAATCTATACGCAATCTCTAAATGCGATTCGTGATGAATCAAATATTCTTGCTGGCATCGGACTTCGGGCAACTGTCGAAGCAATTTGCAACAATCAGACTATTCAAGGTCGAACCTTAGATAAGAGGATCGATGGCTTAGCAAAAACAGGACTCATTTCCCAACGTGACGCTGAACGCCTGCATGCAATACGATTTTTAGGAAACGATGCTGCTCATGAAATCAGATCGAGTACCGAGTCGAATTTGATCACTGCTTTGAGAATCATCGAGCATCTGTTGTTAACGCTTTACGTATTAGACGGTGCAGATGGAGGAGGTCTCGATACCATCATTAGGTCCCCAGTAAAGTTCCTAGAGTTACTCAATGAAAAGCTAGAAACATTCAGAAGTGGTGAAGAGATTCCACTCGCGAAGATTTATGGCAAAGACATTCGTAGATTACATGGATACGCCACTAACCATGAAACTTTTTTGATCACCGAAATAAATAACTCCAATTACACCAAGCTCTTACTTGGAAAAGTCGATAACTATGCCGGTTCAAAAGAAAAGCATCAGCACTTTGTCGTCGCTTGATGCCTAACGATGAGTGAGCAATGACCATAAGCGCCGTTGTCGCTTTTGACATCCCAAAGCGCATCAAGCCTTCCAACTACCCTCCACCCTTCGCCTCCCAAATGGACGGCCGTTCCCGCTTGTCACCTGAAATGTGTGCGGAATTCAAAAATTTAACCCTTGATAAAGGTACCGAAAAATAGTACCATTTGTTCATGAAGCGAAAACACCAACGCACCCTCGCTCTGATTTTTGCAAGGCCAACAAGCGCTAATGTTCAGTGGCGCGACATTGAAGCCATGTTTGACGAATTGGGTGCAGAGGTCAGCGAGCGAGAAGGCAGTCGCGTGGCGGTGGTGATGTATGGCGAGGTCAGGGTTTTTCACAGACCCCATCCATCCCCCAATACCGACAAAGGTGCAGTTGCAAGCATTCGCAAATGGCTGGAACAACACGGAGTAGAACCATGAACACAATGCATGTTGACGGCTATAACGCCAAGATTGAATATGACGAAGAGCTTGATCTCTTTCGTGGGGAAATCCTAGGGCTTAACGGTGGCGCAGATTTCTATGGAAAGAACCCCAAGGAGTTACGTACGGAGTTCAAAAAATCTTTGCAAGTTTTCCTAGACGTGTGTAAAGAAAAAGGCATCGATCCCAAAAGAAATTTTTCAGGAAAATTTAATCTCCGCATTTCACCAGAGCTGCATGAGCAGCTGGCATTGGCGGCACAAGCGGAAGGTAAAAGCATCAACATGGTGGCGCAAGAAGCTTTGCAATTGCGAGTTGCTTCTTGATACGCAGACCGCCATATTTTCAGCATGAGGAAAGCCAATGAACGTGAACATACCCGCATCGCGCCGCTCCTTGACCTCTGACTTAAAGCAAGTGGACGCTCATGTCATTGCGCCGCAAGAATACGAAGAACTGCCCGAATTCACCGAAAACATGTTGGCTCGCTCCAAGCTGAAAAAAGGGGGGCGTCCCCTGTCACCCAGTCCGCGCAAATCCATCTCCTTGCGCCTGCCCCCAGAAGTCATAGAGCGTTGGCGCGCCACCGGTCCCGGTTGGCAGACCCGCATGGCAGAGCGTTTGAACAAGATTTAAATCCCCGCTGCTTCTTGCATCCAAGCAGGAATATCACGCTGACCGTGCAAAACTCTCCATACATCGATATGGTCAGACCGTTCGACATAAAACACCAAATGTGGGTAGCGAGTTAAGGGCCAAGATCGAAGGCCGGGCAAATTCAGCTCGTGGGCATAACGTGCAGAGCCGGTTGCAGGATGGCGGCTGATGTGGGTATAAGCCCGTTCTAGTTCATCAATAAAGCCTAATGCGGCATCTGTAGCGCCCTCATCCACGTAGTATGCGATTGCCTGATCGACATCTTGATTGGCAAACTGACGCGGGACAATGGGTTTGGAATTCACGCCTTGTTGCGGGGCTTGCTCGTTTTGCTTGCCTTGTCGCGCAAATTATCAAAATAGGCAGGCGTCACCGCTTGTGTAGCTTCCGAGCTTGCACCCTCTAAAAGCAAACCTTGAAATTGCCGTCTCTCTTGGTCCCTGCGGATCAACTCATGCACATACTCACTGCTGGTGCCGAAGCCGCGCTGGCTGACCTGCTCGTCCACAAAGGATTTGAGTGACTCAGGTAAGGAAATATTCATTGAGCTCATGAGGCAAGTTTAGAGTTCTTGTTTAAAAATGGCAATAACTAGGATCTACAAGCATTGCGTGGTTGAGCCTAGCTTTAAATGCCTTTCCATGCGCTTTTTCCGATTGCTTATCCACAACAGGCGCAGCCCTTAACATCTCCCCCTATGAATTGGCTTGATCACATCAAATGGGACGCGCAAGGCTTAGTGCCCGTCATCGCACAAGAGCAGGGCAGCAAAGACGTGCTGATGTTCGCCTGGATGAACCGCGAGGCGTTGCAACTCACCGCCGAGCAGGGCCGCGCTGTCTATTTCAGCCGCTCGCGCAACAAACTCTGGTTCAAGGGCGAAGAATCCGGCCATGTGCAACTGGTGCACGACATCCGCCTCGACTGCGACAATGATGTGGTGCTGCTCAGCGTCACGCAAACCGGCCACGACCCCGGCATCGCTTGTCATACCGGCCGCCACAGTTGCTTTTTTCAGCGCTGGCAGACCGGCCCGGACGGCGGTCATTGGTTGAGCACCGAGCCTGTGTTGCAAGACCCCGCCCTCATTTATAAGAAAACACCATGAACACCATTGACAGCCTGATGCGCTTGGCCGCTGTGATCGAAAGCCGCAAACCGGCCAATGGCGGCAACCCGGATGCCAGTTACGTGGCGCGCTTGCTGCACAAGGGGCCGGACGCGTTTTTAAAGAAAATCGGCGAAGAGGCCACCGAAACCGTGATGGCCGCCAAAGACTTGAGCCACGGCAGCGAACCGCAGCATTTGGTGAATGAAATGGCCGATTTGTGGTTTCACTGCATGGTGGCGCTGGCGCATTACGGTCTCAGCCCGGCGGACGTTATCAACGAATTGGCGCGCCGCGAAGGCCTGGGCGGCTTGGAAGAAAAAGCTTTGCGCAAAGCCTTGCAGCGTGAATCAGGAGAAGATTGAATGAGCGACACGCAAGACCCGAACTGCATTTTTTGCAAAATCATTCAGGGCAAAATTCCTTCGCGCAAAGTGTATGAAGACGACAACATGTTCGCGTTTCACGACATCAACCCGTGGGCACCGGTGCATTTTTTGGTGATCCCCAAACTGCATATCCCTTCGATGGCGCAGGTTACCGAATCGCACGCAGCCTTGCTCGGGCGCATGCTCATCAAGGTTCCACAACTGGCTTTGCAAGAAGGCGTCAACCCCTACCCCGAGGGTGGTTTTCGTCTGGTAACCAACACCGGCGCCGAGGGCGGGCAGGAAGTTCACCACCTGCATTGGCATGTCATGGGCGGTCCGCGCCCATGGTTGCGCGGCTGAGACTAGAATTCCATCAGTTCATTGAGGAGCATCCCATGGGGTCATTTTCTGTTTGGCATTGGTTAATTGTTTTATTGATTGTGGTTTTGGTCTTCGGCACCAAAAAATTGAAAAGCCTGGGCGGTGACCTGGGCGGGGCAGTCAAAGGCTTTAAAGACGGTATCAAGGACGGCGCTGCCGCCCCGACCGAAGAAAAACCTGCCGCACCGGCACAGCAAGTCGCCGCAAGCGCGCCTGCAAGCGCTGACAAAGCAACGATTGACGTCGAAGCTAAAAGCAAGTCTTGATACATGTTTGATTTAGACGTCTCCAAACTGGCGGTGATCGGCGCAGTAGCGTTGGTCGTCATCGGTCCGGAGAAAATGCCGCGTGTGGCCCGCACCATCGGAACCATGCTTGGCAAAGCGCAGCGTTACGTGTCTGATGTCAAAGCCGAGGTCAACCGCGCCATGGAAATGGAAGACCTGAAGAAAATGAAGGAAACCATGGACTCGGCCATGACGGATGTGCAGTCCAGCGTGTTGAATGCCACCACGCAGCTGAACCAAGGCATGGCTGAGCTTGGTCAGGAAGCAACAGCGTCCGACAATAACAACGCATTCCTTCCTTATTGGCAGCCGCAACAACCCGAGTACAAACACCCCGGCAAAAACTGGCGGCTTAAGCGTTCAGCCATGCCGCAGTGGTACAAAGCGCGCCAAGGCGTGCGTACCAAAGCTTTGTCGGGTGCCGCGCGTGTCGCCCGTTTCCGTCCGTCTGCAACAGGTTCAAACAGGTTTTGATGACATATGTCTGACTCAGGTTCGCAGGACACGGATACGCTGAAAGCTTCCGAACAACCGTTTGTTCAGCACCTCAAGGAATTGCGTGACCGTATGGTCAAGTCGTTCATTGGGGTTGCGGTGATGTGCGCCATTCTCAGCATATTCCCCGGCCCGGCCCAGTTGTACGACCTGTTGGCCGCTCCTTTGGTAGCGCAACTGCCCCAAGGCACTAACTTGATAGCCACCTCGGTGATTTCGCCGTTTCTGGTGCCGCTCAAAATCATGCTGATGGCGGCTTTTCTGCTGGCGCTGCCGGTGGTGCTCTACCAGGCTTGGGCCTTCGTCGCGCCTGGTTTGTATGCCCATGAAAAGCGTCTTGTGATGCCGTTGGTCATGTCCAGCACCATTTTGTTTTTCATCGGTGTGGCATTTTGTTACTTCTTTGTGTTCGGGCAGGTGTTCAAGTTCATTCAAAGCTTTGCGCCGAAAAGCATCACGGCCGCACCTGACATCGAAGCCTATTTGAGTTTTGTGATGACCATGTTTATCGCCTTCGGCCTGGCCTTCGAAGTGCCGATTGTGGTGATTGTGCTGGCGCGCATGGGCTTGGTCACCATTGAAAAACTCAAAGCTTTTCGCTCTTATTTCATTGTGCTGGCTTTCATCATCGCGGCCATCGTCACACCGCCGGATGTGGTGTCGCAGTTGGCCTTGGCCATTCCCATGGTCATTCTTTATGAGGTCGGTATCTGGGCTGCGCAGATATTCATGAAGCACACCAAGGCGCCGGAAGACCAAGAAACGCCTGCCGGCGGCGCCTGAAGATGCGCAGACTGTGGTTGTTGTTTTCCCAGACAGTGACCATTCTGGTTGCGGTCTGGTTTGTGCTGATCACCCTCAAGCCCGAGTGGTTGCAGCGACCCTCTCAATGGAATTCCAGTTTGCATGTGCTGGAGGCGCCAGACAGTGGCGCGGGTAGATCCGGCAGTTCAGGCAGTTTGCGTATGGCCGCCAAAAAAGCCTCTCCTGCCGTGGTGAGCATCAATACGGCGTCGCGCAAGTCCAATCTGCCGGATCACGCCAAAGATCCTTGGTTTCGTTATTTCTTCGGCGACCAGGACGATGCTTCGCCGAATGCCGGTCTGGGCAGCGGGGTGATTGTCAGTACCGAAGGCTATATCCTCACCAACAACCACGTCATCGAAGCTGCCGATGAAATCACCGTCATTTTGAACGACGGCAGAAGCACGCGCGCCAAGCTGGTGGGCACCGATCCGGACACCGATCTGGCGGTATTGAAGATCAAACTCGACAATTTGCCCGTTATGGTTTTGAGCGATTCCGATCAGCTGCAAGTCGGCGATGTGGTGCTGGCTATAGGCAACCCCTTCGGTGTCGGTCAGACGGTGACCAGCGGCATCGTCTCTGCATTGGGGCGCAATCAGTTGGGCATCAACACCTTTGAGAACTTCATACAAACCGATGCGGCCATTAACCCGGGCAACTCGGGTGGCGCTTTGGTGGATGTGCAGGGCAACCTGCTGGGTATCAACACCGCCATTTATTCGCGCTCCGGCGGCAGCATGGGCATAGGCTTTGCTATCCCGGTCAGCACCGCGCGCCAGGTGCTTGAAGGCATAGTCAAGGAAGGCCAGGTGGTACGCGGCTGGATAGGCGTGGAACCCACTGAAATCACGCCAGATCTTGCCAAGACGTTCAATGTGCAGCGCGACAGCGGCGTCATCATCACCGGCGTTTTGCAAACCGGCCCGGCATTCAAGGCCGGTGTGCGTCCCGGCGATGTGTTGCTGGCGGTCGAAGGCCAGCAGGTTAAAAGCGTGGCCGAATTGCTTGCGCGTGTGTCGGCGCTCAAGCCCGGTCAAGCAGCGCTTGTGACGGTGTTGCGCCAAAGCGATCAAATTGATTTGACCATCACACCCGGACAACGCCCCAAGGCCAAAGTCCAGCCCCGCTGACATGGCACAAAGACACGAGCTCATCAGCCTGTGCAACCAGTTGCTGCAACCGCAGTTGTTCAAGGACTACTGCCCCAACGGTTTGCAGGTGGAAGGAAGCTCCGAGGTCAAAAAAATCGTCTCTGGCGTGACTGCAAGCAAAGCATTCATTGAGGCTGCCATAGATGAAGGCGCGGATACGCTGCTGGTTCACCACGGCTTGTTCTGGCGCGGCCAGGACGGCAGCGTCACCGGCTGGATGAAGCAGCGACTGGCGCTGTTGCTGGCGCACGATATCAATTTGCTGGCCTACCACTTGCCGCTGGATGCGCACGAACAATGGGGCAATAACGCCATGCTGGGTAAGCACATGGGCTGGCAAACGCTTGAGCGCTTTGGCGATCAAAGGCTGGGCTGGCTGGGTGCGCCTATGAATGGCGTAACCGACCCGGCCACTCTTCAAACAGAGCTGGAAAACAAGCTGGGCCGTGCCGCAGTGGCGGTCATTCCTGATGCAGCCCGGCCTATCAAGCGTATCGCCTGGTGTACCGGCGGAGCCCAATCCTGGTTCGAAGACGCGATTGCGGTCGGCGCAGATGCTTTTGTTACCGGCGAGATTTCCGAGCCCCAGGCGCATTTGGCGCAGGAAACCGGTGTGGCTTTTTTTGCCTGCGGTCACCATGCCACCGAGCGTTACGGTGCACCGGCATTGGCCGCGCATGTGGCGTCCGCTTTAGGCCTGGCGCATGAGTTCATAGACATCAGCAACCCGGCCTAGGTCAATCAAACGCATGGCTCAGTCACACGACCGTTTGCCTATGGCCCTCAGCATGGGGGATCCGGCGGGCGTCGGGCCGGAAATCATTCTCAAAGCTTTTGCCGGGCATGCCGCTGACATGCAAGCTGTTTGCGTGATCGGCAATCTGGCGGTGATGCAACGACAGTTGGCGCAGTTGTCCGCCCATCTGCCGCCGGGCATTCAGTGTCACGAGGTGTCGGGGCCGTCGGAGGCGCTGCGCGTGCCTAGCGGCCATTTGCCGGTGATCAACGTCACGCCAGACGCAAGCATTGAAATCGGCAAGGTCACACCAGCGGCCGGCCGCATGGCAGCTGACGCGGTGACTTGGGCGGCGCGGGCAGTTTTGCGAAACGAATTCAGCGCCTTGGTCACTGCACCGCTGCATAAAAAAGCCTTGTCGCTGGCCGGTGTGGAATACCCCGGTCATACAGAAATGCTGCAAGCCCTGGCCGCAGAACACCTGGGCCTGCCGGTGGCCGATCTGCCGGTGCGCATGATGCTCAGTAGCCCAGGTTTGCGGGTGGTGCTGGTCAGTATTCATGTGTCTTTGCGCCAGGCCATAGACGCGGTGACCACGGCCAATGTGCTGCAAACACTGCAAATCATTCACCGCAGCTGGCCTGCTTTGCACGGGCGACATCCGCGCATCTGGGTGGCGGGTTTGAACCCGCATGCCGGTGAAGAGGGTTTGTTCGGGCTTGAGGAAATACAAGTGATTGCGCCTGCTATTGCCTTGGCAAATACGCAAGGATTGCAAGTCCGCGGGCCGTTTCCACCGGATACGGTGTTTATGCAGGCGCATCAGGCAAGCGGTGCAGATGCGCCCGATGTGGTTCTGGCCATGTACCATGATCAGGGCTTGATCCCTGTGAAGTTTTTGGGGACAGAACACGGCGTGAACCAGACGCTGGGCCTGCCGTTTGTACGCACTAGCCCGGATCACGGCACGGCATTTGACATTGCCGGACAAGGTTTGGCCGATCCCTCCAGCCTAAGGGCGGCCGTGCGCGCTGCCCTTAGGCCGCCCTTAGGCTGACCACGGCTGCTGTTGGAAATGCTTTGGAGTCCGGGTGGCAAGCGGCTGATTAATCCCCTTTGACACAGAACCACTGGTTTTTACTTAATCGGCTCGGTTAGAATTGAGGGTTTTCGATATTCGCAATGAAATTCAGAGGCCTTTCATGAGTGAAACAACAGTAGACAACGGTAAGCGTACCTGGCTGATAGCCACAGGTTGTGCCGGTGCAGTCGGGGGCGCCGCAGTCGCCGTTCCGTTTATCAGCACTTTCAGCCCGTCCGAGCGCGCCAAAGCCGCCGGTGCCGCTGTAGAAGTAGATATTTCTGCCATCAAGCCCGGTGAAAAACTCACCGTCGAATGGCGCGGCAAGCCGGTGTGGGTCGTTCGCCGCACCCCCGAGCAATTGGAGGCTTTGAAAAAAGTCGAAGTCCAATTGGCTGATCCGGAATCCAAACGCAATCCCAACGAACTGACGCCCGCTTATGCGCGTAATCAGGGCCGTTCTATCAAGCCTGAGTTTTTTGTCGGCGTCGGCATTTGCTCGCATCTGGGATGTTCGCCTAGCGATAAATTTCAAATGGGCCCTCAGGCCTCTCTTCCGGATGACTGGCAGGGCGGTTTTTTCTGCCCTTGCCACGGTTCCACCTTTGACATGGCCGGCCGTGTTTACAAAAACAAACCCGCACCGGACAACCTCGAAGTCCCTCCCCACATGTATCTTTCAGACAGTCGTTTGCTGATCGGCGAAGACAAAAAGGCTTAAAGGCAAAACCATGGCTGACTTCAAAGAGATTTCCCCGAACGCCCCGTTGGCTGAGAAAGCCTTGAACTGGGTGGACAACCGGTTCCCGCTCTCCAAACTCTACAAAGAGCATTTGAGCGAATATTACGCACCGAAGAATTTCAATTTTTTGTATTTTTTCGGTGTGCTTTCTATGTTGGTGTTGGTGATTCAAATCCTCACCGGCATTTTCCTGACCATGCACTACAAGCCGGATGCAGCCCTTGCCTTCGCATCAGTTGAGTACATCATGCGCGACGTGCCCTGGGGTTGGTTGATTCGCTATATGCATTCCACCGGCGCTTCAGCGTTTTTCGTAGTGGTTTATATGCACATGTTCCGCGGGCTGATTTACGGCTCTTACCGCAAGCCGCGTGAACTGGTGTGGCTGTTCGGTTGCGCGATTTTCCTGGCCTTGATGGGCGAAGCCTTCATGGGTTATTTGCTGCCTTGGGGCCAGATGTCTTACTGGGGCGCGCAGGTAATTGTGAATCTGTTCTCTGCCATTCCCTTCATCGGTCCTGACTTGGCTTTGCTGATCCGCGGTGACTACGTGGTCGGAGACGCCACCTTAAACCGCTTTTTCGCCTTTCACGTGATTGCCGTACCTCTTGTGTTGCTTGGTTTAGTGGTTGCGCACATCATTGCACTGCACGAAGTGGGCTCTAACAACCCTGACGGCATTGAAATCAAAGCCCATAAAGATGCCAACGGCAAACCCCTGGACGGCATTCCTTTCCATCCGTACTACACAGTGCATGACATCATGGGCGTGATGGGCTTTTTGCTTGTCTTCACAGCCATCATCTTTTTCGCTCCCGAGTTCGGCGGCTATTTCCTGGAATACAACAACTTCATTCCAGCCGACCCGCTGAAAACGCCGTTGCATATCGCCCCAGTTTGGTATTTCACACCTTACTATTCCATGTTGCGCGCCATCACCAATGAGATGATGTATGCCCTCATCGTCTGTGTGATTGCTGCTGCTTATCTGGGTGCAACACGTGCCGCTATCAGCAGCATACTCAAAGCTGCGATCATCGGCGGCGCCCTGCTGCTGATGGGTTTGATGTTGGCGATTGACGCCAAATTCTGGGGTGTGGTTGTCATGGGTGGTTCGGTCATCATCCTGTTTTTCTTGCCCTGGTTAGACCACTGTGAGGTCAAATCTATTCGCTTTAAACCTACATGGCATACATACCTTTATGCAGTATTTGTGATCAACTTTTTCGTGCTTGGGTACTTAGGCATCAAACCGCCTTCGCAAATCAATGAGCGAATTTCTCAAGTCGGCACATTGTTTTATTTCGGCTTCTTCTTGCTGATGCCTTGGTGGAGCCGACTGGGAGAAACCAAGCCGGTGCCGGACCGCGTTAACTTTGTTGCACATTGAGAAACGGCTGGAGCAAACAACCATGAAAAAAATCATCCTCAGCCTGCTGATCAGCGTATTCACCAGTTGGTCTGCTTTTGCTGCCACAGACACTATTCCTTGGGACAAAGCGCCCAACAAAATCAATGATCTGGGAGCTTTGCAGCATGGCGCCAAACTGTTCGTCAATTACTGCTTGAATTGCCATGCAGCGTCTTACATGCGGTTCAATCGCTTGACCGACATCGGTTTGACGGAACAGCAAATCAAAGACAATTTATTGTTCACCACCGACAAGGTCGGTGAAACCATGAAGGTGTCCATGGACCCAAAACAGGCCAAGGATTGGTTCGGTGGCAACCCGCCCGACTTGACCGTGATTGCGCGTTCACGCTCCGGCCACGGCGGCACAGGCGCTGATTATTTGTATACGTATTTGCGTACCTATTACCGCGATGAAAGCAAAGCCACCGGCTGGAACAACCTGGCTTTTCCGAATGTTGCCATGCCGCATGTGTTGTGGGAGTTGCAAGGAGAGCGTAAGCCCTTGTACGACACAGTCCAATCGCACGGGCATGAAGTCCACGCGTTCAAAGGTTGGCAGCAAGTCACACCCGGCAAGCTCAGCCCTGCCGAGTACGATGAAGCGGTTGCCGATCTGGTCAATTACATGCAGTGGATGTCAGAGCCGTCACAAAACACACGCGTCATAATCGGCGTCTGGGTATTGATGTTCTTGTTGGTTTTCATGTTCATTGCCTGGCGTTTGAATGCCGCGTTCTGGAAAGAAATTCGCTAAGCGGATACACAGTAACCCGCTCCGGCGGGTTCTTACAATGGGCCATTTCCGGCCCGTTAAACCTTTGGTATTTCAGGAGCTACGCTCATGATGGTCTTGTACTCTGGGACAGTTTGTCCTTTCTCTCACCGTTGCCGTTTTGTCTTGTTTGAAAAAGGCATGGATTTTGAAATCCGTGATGTCGATCTCTACAACAAGCCCGAGGACATCAGCGTGATGAACCCTTACGGTCAGGTGCCGATTTTGGTTGAGCGCGACCTCATTCTGTATGAATCCAACATCATCAACGAATACATAGACGAGCGTTTTCCGCATCCGCAACTCATGCCCGGCGACCCGGTTGACCGAGCCCGCGTCCGTTTGTTCCTGCTGAATTTCGAAAAAGAATTGTTCACCCATGTGACTTCTCTGGAGTCCAGGACACAAAAGGCCAACGAAAAAACGCTGGAAAAAGCCCGCGCGCACATCCGCGACCGCCTAACCCAGTTAGCACCCGTGTTTTTGAAAAATAAATTCATGCTCGGCGATAACTTTTCTATGCTTGATGTCGCCATTGCCCCATTGTTGTGGCGCCTTGATCATTACGGCATCGAGTTGTCAAAAAATGCAGCCCCGTTGCTCAAATACGCTGAACGCATTTTCTCGCGCCCGGCCTATATCGAGGCGTTGACGCCTTCAGAAAAGGTCATGCGCAAATAAACCGCATGATCAATATTTCGCAGTCAACTTCTACCCGGCCTTACCTGGTGCGGGCCTTGCACGAGTGGTGTACAGACAACGGCTTCACGCCGTATGTGGCTGTGCTGGTGGACGACACCGTGCAAGTGCCGCGCGAGTATGTGAACAACGGTGAAATCGTGCTCAATGTCAGTTTCGACGCCACCAGTGGCATGCAACTGAGCAATGAATTCATTCAGTTCAAAGCGCGTTTCGGTGGTGTGGCGCGTGAAATTGTGGTTCCCATGGGTCGGGTGATTGCTATTTATGCCAAAGAAAACGGCCAGGGCATGGCTTTTCCTGCACCTGCCCCGACTTCCGCCGGCACTGCTGTCGATGCGGCAATTGCGTCTGACAGTCCGCCCGAACCACCTGCAGGCAGTCCGACCAACAGTCCTCGCCCGCAACTCAAACGCGTCAAATAAAAAAGTTTTCAATAAGACGTGTCTGGCTTAGGTAGAATAAGTGAAATGCCGATTTAGCTCAGTTGGTAGAGCAACCGCCTTGTAAGCGGTAGGTCATCAGTTCGAATCCGATAATCGGCACCATTTGAAAACCCGCGGTTGTGAAACCGGCGGGTTTTTTTATGGCTTGCGTGACATGAGTTTGAGCCTTACCTGTTGTACGTTATGGCCCTTGCTGCGCAGATGCGCGCAGATGGCCGGTAACAGCTGGCGCAATTTGGCGGCCGCAGCATTGTGTTTAACCAATAAACACCAGACATCATCTTCGATAGGACCGGCCAGCATTTGTTCGCTCAAACCAGGGGGAAGAACCGGCTCTATGGTTTTCAAATACAACATGGAGCGGCGCTGCAAACTTAACATCGAGGACAAGGTGTCCGAGTGTTCGATGGCATCCATCACACTGGTCTGTTTGGCTGGCGGGGTTGACGGTCGGTGCATCGCTGATTATGTTCGTTTACACAGGTAAAATGCAGGGCTTCGACAAAGGAACCGGCGTCCATGGCCAGCCACCCGGCAAGGCATGGTCGTTTTGCTTGTATGGCATTCAATCCACTGACCTATATTTTCGGCAGCCGCAACGACCGCTTGCTAAAGACTTACCGCAAAACGCTTGAGCGCATCAACGTCCTTGAAGTTCCTTTGGAAGCCTTGAGCGACGAGGCCTTGAAAGCCAAAACCAGCGAATTCAAGCAACGTTTCCAGCAAGGTGAAAGTCTGGACGATTTGCTGCCCGAGGCCTTTGCTGTGGTGCGTGAAGGCTCTAAGCGCGTCATGAAGATGCGTCACTTTGATGTGCAAATGTTAGGCGGCATGGCTTTGCATCAAGGCAAGATTGCCGAGATGCGCACCGGTGAAGGTAAAACGCTGACTGCCACACTGGCGGTGTATCTGAATGCGCTCAGCGGCACGGGCGTACACGTGGTGACGGTGAATGACTACCTCGCCAACCGGGACGCGCAATGGATGGGACGGCTTTATAACTTTCTCGGCTTGAGTGTCGGCGTCAATCTGTCGCAATTGACACGCGAGGAAAAACAAAGCGCTTACCAAAGCGATATCACTTACGGTACCAACAACGAGTACGGTTTTGACTATCTGCGTGACAACATGGTTTACGAAACTGCCGACCGGGTGCAGCGCAAACTCAATTACGCCATTGTTGACGAGGTCGATTCGATCTTGATCGATGAAGCGCGCACGCCGTTGATCATCAGCGGTCAAGCCGAAGACCACACGCAAACTTATCTGGCCATGAACCAGGTGGTGCCGCACCTGACGCGCCAGGAAGGCGAATTGGATTTGCGCACAGGTGAAGGCGTCATTACCCCGGGCGATTTCACGTTGGATGAAAAATCACATCAGGTCTACCTGACAGAACTGGGTCACGAAAAGGCGGAGAAAATTCTCTCCGACATGGGTTTGCTTCCCGCTGGTGCTTCACTGTATGACCCATTGCATATCGGTCTGGTGCACCATCTGTATGCCGCATTGCGTGCCCACCACCTCTACCACCTGGATCAGCATTACGTTAACCAGGGCGGTGAGATCACCATCGTTGATGAATTCACCGGTCGTTTGATGTCCGGTCGCCGTTGGAGCGATGGCTTGCACCAGGCCGTCGAAGCCAAGGAAGGTGTTGCCATTCAGGCGGAGAACCAGACCATGGCCTCCATCACTTTCCAGAATTATTTCCGCTTATACGACAAGCTCAGCGGCATGACCGGTACTGCTGACACCGAAGCCTATGAATTTCAGGAAATTTACGGCTTGGAAACCGTCATCATTCCGCCGAACAAACCAAGTAAGCGGGAAGATCAATTAGACCGGGTTTACAAAACAACCCAGGAAAAATACAAAGCAGCCATAGACGACATCATCGAATGCCAAGGGCGTGGTCAACCTGTATTGGTGGGCACCACATCGATTGAGTTGTCTGAACTGCTCTCAGGCATGTTGGATAAGGCGGGTTTGAAGCACCAAGTGCTTAACGCCAAACAACACGCCAGCGAAGCTGACATCGTCGCGCAAGCGGGTGCGCCAAAGTCCATCACCATTGCCACCAACATGGCCGGTCGAGGCACCGACATTGTGCTCGGCGGCAACGTGGAAAAAGCTGTCGACACACTGATGCAAGACGAGAGCCAGAGCGAAGGCGACAAAGCGGTCAAAGCCACTCAGTTGCGCGAAGTCTGGGCCAAAGACCATGAGTTTGTTAAGTCTGTTGGCGGCTTGCGCATCATTGCTACCGAACGTCACGAATCGCGCCGTATCGATAACCAGTTACGCGGCCGCTCCGGTCGCCAGGGAGACCCCGGCTCTTCACGTTTTTACCTCAGTCTTGATGATTCGCTGATGCGCATTTTTGCGGGTGAGCGCGTCAAGTCCATCATGGACCGTTTGAATATGCCTGAGGGCGAGGCCATTGAAGCCGGCATGGTCACGCGCAGTATTGAAAGCGCTCAGCGCAAAGTTGAGGCCCGCAATTTCGATATCCGCAAGCAATTGCTGGAATACGATGATGTTTCTAACGACCAGCGCAAAGTCATTTACCAGCAACGAAATGACATTCTGGACGCTTCCAATCTGACGGCGCAAATCGCGAGTTTGCGCGAAGGTTGTTTTACCGACCTGGTGCGCCAGTTCGTGCCTGAAGAATCGGTGGAAGAACAATGGGACATCGCCAGTTTGCAAAACCTGTTGCGCAATGATTGGCACATGGATTTGCAGCTGGTACAACACGTTGAAAAAGCCCAGGCCATCATTGATGAAGATATTTTGCAGTTGGTGGTTGATGCGGCCAACGCAGCGTTCAACAGCAAAATTGAAACGGTGGGCGTGGATGAATTCACGCCTTTCATGCGCGCCGTGCTGCTGCAAAACATTGACAGCCACTGGCGTGAACACCTGTCTTCGCTGGACTATTTGCGCCAGGGCATACATTTGCGCGGCTATGCACAAAAGCAACCCAAGCAGGAGTACAAGCGCGAAGCCTTTGAGCTGTTCGGTCAATTGCTGGACATGGTGAAAAACGAAGTCACACGTATTTTGATGACAGTTCAAATCGAAACAGCCAGCCAGATTGAAGCGGCGGCCCAGAACATAGAGCAACGCGCTGATGCCGTGACCAATCTCACTTATTCAGCGCCGGATGAAACAGGTCAAGCCCAACTGTTTGGCGCAGGTCAGGCTGCGGCTGCTACCGAGCAAGTGCCGGTGGTGGGTCGCAATGAGCCCTGTCCTTGTGGCAGTGGAAAAAAATACAAGCACTGCCACGGTAAGCTGGCCTAAGCCATGGCGGTACATCTACGCATCACCCGCCCTGAGGATTTGCATGCGGTCGCAGGTGTGTCCATAGGCGTGACCGAGGCCGGTGTACGCAAGGCAAATCGCAAAGACCTGACCGTCATCACGCTGGAGCCGGGCGCGGCAGTCGGCGCTGTCTTCACGCAAAACCGGTTTTGTGCTGCGCCTGTGCAATTGTGCAAGCAGCATCTTGCGGCGGGCAATGGCATACGTGCACTGGTGATCAACACCGGAGTCGCCAACGCAGGTACCGGGGAAGCCGGTTTGCAACATGCGTTTGCCGTATGCCAGGCCGTAGCTGGTTTGTTGAATATCAAGCCGGAACAGATACTGCCTTTTTCCACGGGTGTGATCATGGAACCCTTGCCGGTGCAGCGCATTGTGGACGGCTTGCCCAAAGCGCTTGCTGCCAGCACCTCTGACAACTGGACGCTGGCCTCGCAAGCCATCATGACGACCGACACCTTGCCCAAGGCGACCAGCCGTCAAATCAGTATTGACGGCAAGACAGTCACCATCACCGGCATGTCCAAAGGCGCCGGCATGATCTGTCCCAACATGGCCACCATGTTGGGCTTCATGGCCACCGATGCGGCCATCGCTCCCGGTTTGATGAAGTCGCTGGCGCATGAGCTGGCTGAAGCCTCATTTAATCGCATCAGCATAGACGGTGACACGTCGACCAACGATTCATTCGTGGTGATAGCCAGCGGCAAAGCAGCTACTACCGAAATAAGCCATTGGGACAGCGACAGCGCGCGTTTGTTAAAGCAGGCTTTGCTGGATGTGGCGCGTTGGCTGGCGCAGGCGATTGTGCGTGACGGTGAAGGTGCCACCAAGTTCATCACGGTCAGCATTGAAGGCGGGCGCGACACCGCCGAATGCCGTCAGGTGGCGTATGCGATTGCGCATTCGCCTTTGGTGAAAACCGCTTTTTTCGCCAGCGACCCTAACCTCGGGCGGATTCTGGCTGCCGTGGGTTATGCCGGCATCGCAGATCTGGAGCAATCGCTGATTGAGTTGTACCTGGACGATGTGCACGTGGCTACGCGCGGTGGCCGTCATCCCGACTACCGCGAAGAAGACGGTCAACGCGTGATGAAGCAAGACGAAATCACGGTGCGTGTGTTGCTCGGACGCGGCCAGGCTCAGGATCAGGTGTGGACCTGCGACTTAAGCCATGAATACGTCACCATCAACGCGGATTACCGCAGCTAATTCATGAATGAATCTTTAGAACGCTTGTTTCACCGCGCTGAATTATTGATGGCGCGTATCGAGCGCATACTGCCGCAACCTTTGCACGCACCGGACTGGCAGTCGGGCATTGCTTTTCGCTACCGCAAGCGCAGCAGCGGCCATGGCGTACTCGAACCGGTGCGACATATTGGACAAATGTCATTGAGTGATTTGAAAGAAATCGACCAGCAGAAGGAAAAAATCCAGCGCAATACCTTGCAGTTCATCGAAGGCAAACCTGCCAATAATGTGTTGTTGACTGGCGCACGCGGTACCGGTAAATCCTCGCTGATCAAAGCCTGTCTCAATACCTATTCGCCTCGCGGCCTGCGTTTGATTGAAGTTGACAAGCAAGACATGGTGGACCTGCCCGACATCATCGATGTGGTGGCCGAACGGCCTGAAAAATTCATCATCTTTTGTGACGACTTGAGTTTTGACGAAGGCGAGCCCGGTTACAAGGCGCTGAAGTCCATCCTCGACGGCAGCGTGGCCGCAGCGACTGCGAATGTGCTGATTTATGCCACCAGCAACCGCCGCCATTTACTGCCTGAGTACATGAAGGACAACCTCAGTTACACGCACACCGACGATGGCGAAGTGCATCCCGGTGAAGTCATCGAAGAAAAAATCTCTTTGTCCGAGCGTTTCGGTTTGTGGGTGAGTTTTTATCCATTCAGCCAGGACGAGTATTTGCATATTGTTGACCAGTGGCTGTCTTCTTTGCAAGTCCCGCAAAGCTTATGGGCTCAAGCACATCCTGAATCGCTGGTGTGGGCGCTGGAGCGCGGCTCGCGCAGCGGCCGCGTGGCTTATCAGTTCGCCCGCGATTTCGCCGGACGTTTGGACAGCGCTGTCGCATGACGTCAAGCGCACCACCGCCTGTACGAATGGTGGATGCCAACTTGCCGCGCGCAGGTGGCGTTGAGCGGCCGTTGATCCAGGTGGCTGTCGGTGTGTTGTTCAGGCCTGATGGCCGTTTTTTGTTGACCACCCGCCCGCCCGGCAAAGCCTATGCCGGGCACTGGGAATTTCCAGGCGGAAAAATCGAGTCCGGCGAAACGCTGGCTCAGGCACTGACCCGCGAATTGCAGGAGGAACTCGGTATCACCATCGCAGACCCTGTGCCTTGGAAAACAGAGCGTATTGATTACCCGCACGCCCTGGTGGAATTGCATTTCTGCAAGGTGTATCAATGGAAGGGTGAACTGCAAATGAAAGAGGGTCAGGAATTTGCTTGGGAACAGTTGCCTGTGCAGGTGGCGCCGGTATTACCCGGCACGGTACCGGTATTAGAGTGGTTGGCTCAAGCGCAAAGCTCTATTTCAAATTCTGCATTACCGACAGACGTTTGAGGTTTGCCTTCCCAAGTCTGGTGTATCAGGCGCACCCAGACCATCATGCGGTTGCCGCTGATCTCGGGTACCAGGCCCAAAGATTCATCAATGAATAAACGCATCATTTGGAAACGGCCTTGTGGCAAAGCCTGTTGGAATTGCCCTTGCTGAGCCACCACGCGTTGCGGTGAACCGCTTTCTCGCAGCAGACGCATCAGTAGGCTGACACTGTCGTGCAAGGCTTTCAAGGGCTCCGACCATTTCAAAATATCCTGACGACGCATATCAGGGTCACGTTGTTGCCAGGCGTGGTAACTGGGTAAATCAAAGGCACAGGTGCCGCCCGGTACGGCAACCCGGTTGCGCAAACTGCTGAGGAAATCGCTGTCAGTCACGCAGTTGCTGATGCGCGCGCTTTGGGTGTTGAAACCTTGCAGGCATTTGTCAATATTGCCCAGCAATTCATCTAGCACCCCGTGCGCCACTGAAGGGTTGCCGCGGTAACTGTTGAACTGGTGTTTATGCCGCTCGAGTTCTTTCAAAATATCTGATTTCAAATCGGAGCGACCGCCGACATCGACAATTTCAAACAAAGTGGTCAGGGCAAAGTGGTGATCTATTTCCGAGGATCTGAGCAACAAATGTTCAAAACGTCCGAGCAAATATTCCAACCGCAGATAAGTGCGAATACGCTCGTTAAATGGGTGCTCGTAGAGGATCACAAAAAAGCAAACGCCTGAAGGGTTGTAACAGCGGAAATGATAACCGCTGACAAGCACTTTATGACTGCCTATACAGGCTAAAAATGCAGTTGTATGGCCTTGGCCTCTTTTTGCAATGCAAAGAGATCGTCTACATCGTTGTTGACTACCCAGTCTGCGGCAGCCAATCTTTGCGTGCGCCTTGCCTGCTGAGCCATGATGTCAAGTACCTGTTCGGGTTTCAAGTGGCTGCGTTCGATGACCCTGCGGACCTGGGTTTTTTCATCGCAATCGACTACCAGCACCCGGTCGGCGTGTTGTCTCCAGTACGATGATTCAATTAATAAAGGAATATCTAAAACTACTAAAGATATATTTTTAATCAGTAATTCCTCTTGTTTGAGTTGAATCTCAGCCGAAATCAGTGGGTGCAGCAAAGCCTGTAAACGCAGCCGTTCATCTGCCTGGCTGAACACCAACTCGCGCATGCGTTCGCGGTTCATGCTGCCGTCGGAAGCGACAAAGTCAGCACCGAAAGTGGCGGCGATAGCCGACATGGCCGCACCGCCGACAGAAGTAAGCTGGCGGGAAATTGCATCAGCATCTATAACTTGAATGCCTGTTTCAGCCAAAAGACGGGCCAAAGTAGATTTGCCGCTGCCTATACCGCCTGTCAGTCCTATGCGTCTGAAATCCGATGTGTTCATGGACTGGAGTCTATAAGACTGCCGCGCTACAGCACTTGCCCGAGTTGGAACACCGGCAAATACAAAGCCACGACCATGCCGCCGACAAGACCGCCTAGCACCACGACCAGCAAAGGTTCAATCAATTGCGTCAAGCCGTGTACCTGCTGTTCCAGGGCTTCATCTTGCGCATCTGCCGCTCTGGACAGCAACACGGTCAGCGTGCCGGATTGCTCGCCGATATCCACCATTTGAATCAATAAGGGCGGGAATAAACCTGTTTTGAGGCCTACTGAAACGGACGCGTTGCTCATGGCCGCGGCCAGGCTGCTACCGCGTAACACTGATTGCCTGACAGTCAAGCAAAGCCTGGCATACACCTGGTTTGTACAAACGCCGGCCAGCACTTCCAGTGCTTCCAGCAGCGGAACGCCAGACTGCGTCAGCATCGACAGGCAACGCGTCCATGCCGCCAGATTGGCGCTGCGAATCAGCCCGGCCACCAAGGGCAGGGACAAAACCCTAAGCGCGAATTGCCATTGCCATGTTTCATTGCGACGGTATTGCCTGCGTAAGACGGCAGCAATCAACACAACCACCACCAACACCGGCAAACCCCATTGCAGCAAGCCCGCACTCAGACCTAGTATGAAACGCGTGGCTGCAGGCAGTTGTGCACCGAAAGAGGCAAATATCGATTGAAACACCGGCACCACCCAGACCAGGATGACGGTGACCACCAGCGCCGCGATGAACAACACCGCCACCGGATAGACCAATGCCATGCGGACTTTGCGTCTGAGTTGCTGTTGGCGTTCGGTGTGACTGGCCAGGCGGTTGAGCATGTCGTCCAGGTTACCGGCCAATTCACCTGCGGCCACCATCTGGCAGTACAGCTTGTCAAAAACGCCGGTTTGCTGCAAGGCGTTTTCTAATGATTTGCCTGCTGAAACCTGCCGACGCAAAGCTTTCACCACCGGCTCCATGGCTTGTCCATTGAGGCCTTGTTGAATCGTGTCCAAAGACTGCAGCAATGGAACACCGGCACCGACCAGCGTGGCGAGTTGGCGGGTGAATTCACAGAGTTGCGCCGCATCGATCCGCACAATGGGTTGACGATGGGATTCGCCGGAAGCTAAGGGCCGGCGTGTGCCCGGTATTGCATCAGCCATGGGTTGCCGCCTGCACTTCTTCTAATGTGGTTTCACCGGAACATACTTTAAGCAGGCCGGCTTGGCGCAGGGTGCGCACGCCGTCTGCCGCCGCTTGTTCTGCCAATGTCTGGGCACTGGCTTGCTGCAATATCAATTGCTGTATGCCTGGCGTGACCGGCATGACCTGGTGTATGGCCACCCGCCCTTTGTAGCCGTTGAGGCAAGCGGCACAGCCGACGGCCCGCCAACCGCTGCCGTCAGGGAGAGCTTGTTTACATGCCGCACATAAGCGGCGCAGCAAGCGTTGCGCGCAAATAAGAATGACGCTGCTGGCTAAATTAAAGCCTGCGATACCCATGTGATTCAGGCGTGTCAGCGTCGATGGTGCATCGTTGGTATGCAGGGTGGACAGCAGCAAGTGGCCGGTTTGCGATGCCTTGACCGCAATATCGGCCGTTGTCTGATCCCGGATTTCACCGACCATGAGTATGTCCGGGTCCTGGCGCAGCAAAGCCCTGAGCGCGGTATCAAAGCTCAAGCCTATGCGTTCGTTGACATTCACCTGGTTGGCGCCGGGCAAGACAATTTCTGACGGGTCTTCGACCGTAGCGATATTCACGCCCGGCGTGTTCAGGTGGTTCAGGCAGGTGTACAAGGTCACGGTTTTGCCTGATCCGGTCGGCCCGGTGATCAAAACCATGCCATTCGGTTTGGCAATGGCTTGCATCACATGCGCCAGTTCGGTGTCCGGCAGACCCAAGGCCGCAAAGCCGAGTTGGTGAGACTGTTGGTCGAGAATCCGCAACACAATTTTTTCGCCGTGCAAGGTAGGCAGACTGCTGACCCGCATATCCACCATGCGCTGGTTAAGCGGGAGCTGCATGCGACCGTCTTGCGGCAAACGTTTCTCGGCGATGTCCAGACGCGACTGCACCTTGATGCGGGAAATGATTTGTTCACGCAAAGCCGCAGGCGGCGACGGCATTTCATACAACACACCATCCCGGCGTACCCGCACCCGCAACAAGCTGTCAAAGGGCTCCAGGTGTATGTCCGAGGCTTGCAATTCCAATCCCTTGAGCAACAACTGAGACAGCCATTCAACCGCCTGCAAGTCTTGCGGCGACGCTCTTTCACTGTTGATTAAACGGTTGTTCATGCCTGTCAATGTAGACACAGCCAGCTTGAAAGAGTGTCAGCTGAACTTACTCATTTAGAAAGCGCAACTCCTACAAAGCCGTTGGAATTGCCGCAGCGGGAAACTTGTCACAATGCTGTCACTTGCAAAAATGTTTGCTTTATGACTTTTACCTAAAGAAGGCACCTATGCTTTTTTCTAAACTTCTACCCCGCGAAGCAGATTTTTTTGAAATGTTCAACCGCCATGCGGACAGGATAGTCGAGGCCTCGCAGGCTTTTTCCAACCTGGTGCAGAACTACGACAACCTGAGCCTGCGCGAGAAATACACGCTGGATGTAGACAAGGCGGAAAGCGCAGCCGACCGCATCACCCACGATGTCAGCACCGCACTTCACAAAACCTTCATCACGCCAATTGACCGCGAGCAAATTCACTCGTTGATCAACACCATGGACGATGTCGCTGACCTGATACAGGACTCGGCTGAAACCATGACTTTGTATGACGTGAAAAAAATGACTGACGAGATTTTTATCCTGACGGATCTGGGCGTGAAGTGTTGCAGTCGCGTCAACGATGCCGTCAAGCTGATCGGCAAACTGGCCGACCCCAAAGCCGCGGAAGGTGCGCTGAAAACATGTCAGGAAATCGACCGGCTTGAATCAGATGCAGACCATGTCATGCGCAGCGCCATGAGCAAATTGTTTCGCGAAGAACCCGATGTGCGCGAACTGATCAAGCTCAAGGCAATCTACGAATTGCTAGAAACCATCACTGACAAATGTGAGGATGTGGCCAACTTGATTGAAGGCATCATTCTTGAAAATTCTTGACATGACCGGGACGCTTTGATGCAAACAGCTCTGTGGATCGTGGTTGTGCTGGTTTTTCTGGCCTTGATGTTTGACTTCATCAACGGTTTTCATGATGCCGCCAATTCAATTGCCACGGTGGTCTCCACCGGCGTATTAAAGCCGTCGCAAGCCGTGGTGTTTGCGGCGTTTTTTAACTTTATCGCCTTGTTTGTGTTTCACCTCAGTGTGGCCGCCACCATAGGCAAAGGCATCGTCATGCCGGGTGTGGTGGATATTCACGTGGTGTTCGGTGCACTGGTAGGCGCCATCACCTGGAACCTGCTGACTTGGTATTACGGTATACCCAGCAGTTCATCACACGCTCTGATCGGCGGCATTTTGGGCAGTGTGATGGCCAAATCCGGCACCTCGGCTTTGATGTTTGCCGGTGTGATGAAAACCGTGGTGTTTATTTTTGTCTCGCCTTTGTTAGGTTTTTTGCTGGGTTCGTTGATGATGCTGCTGGTCAGCTGGGTATTTGTGCGCTCCACCCCGTCTCATATTGACAAATGGTTCCGGCGTTTGCAGCTGGTGTCCGCCGGTGCTTACAGTCTGGGCCATGGCGGCAATGACGCACAAAAAACCATAGGCATCATCTGGATGCTATTGATCGCCACCGGTTATGCCTCGTCGCAAGACAGCATGCCTCCGTTCTGGGTGATTTTTTCCTGTTACGTGGCGATTGCCGGCGGCACCTTGATGGGCGGCTGGCGCATTGTCAAAACCATGGGGCAACGCATCACCAAACTTAAACCTGTGGGCGGTTTTTGTGCCGAAACCGGCGGCGCCATGACCTTGTTTCTGGCCACTGCCTTGGGTATTCCGGTGTCCACCACCCACACCATCACCGGCGCCATCGTCGGGGTAGGCTCGGTCAGGCATGCCAGTGCAGTGCGCTGGGGTGTGGCCGGCACCATCGTCTGGGCCTGGATTCTGACCATACCTGCCAGCGCGTTTGTGGCGGCAGTGGCTTATGCCATCAGTCTTGCGCTTTATTGAACAAGGCGAAATCCACTGTCTGTCAACATTCAATCACGGTGCCCGAATAAAAAATCTGACACCACATGCAAGTGCTCAGAAAAATCACTGATGCCGTGGTCTGATACTTCCAGCACATAGGTTTGTGCCCACGCATAGCGGGCGTGCATCTCGCGCCAATCCAGCAGTTCATCGCCTTTGGCGATCACAGCCAGCAAACGTTTGGGATCAGTCAAGCTGTGAGACCTTGACCGGTCAGCCTCAGACAAGCAATCAAGACCGCGGCCGACATACAGATTTTTCATTTCCTCTATATGGCGGTGTTTGAGCTCAATAAATTGCGCTGAGTCATGCCAGCACGGATGAACACCTATGTAGTTGGACAGGTCGCGGGCAGGGTGTACCGCGGGATTGAGCAGCACCGCGGCACATTCGTGTTCTGCTGCTGCCCAGGTGGCATAAAAGCCGCCTAACGACGAACCCATGACGGTGCTGCTTTGAGCAGGCCAGTCTTTCAGTATTCGACGAATTACATCGGCGGCCTTCAGTGGTGACACCGGTAATTGCGGACAGGCTAAATGCACGCCGGGATGCTGCTGGGTCAGCCATTGCGCCATCAACTGCGCTTTGGCAGACAGTGGACTCGATCGGAAACCGTGCAGGTAAAGCACATGCGTGGTGTGAGTCATGTGAATATCAGGGCCAGGTAGGCGGGGTCTTCTAACAAACTGTTGTTCACAAAATTTGCCAGCCTGTAAGTCAGGTAAAACAGCGTAGATAAGAATTCCTGAAAGTCCATGGCGGCATTATCAGTTGTTAAAAATCCCACCCAAGCTTTTCTTGTTGACTAAACTGGCGCTCTATAAAGATAGGGAATGCGATGAAAAAAACTTTGACCATCACCGCACTCGTGTTGTTGCTGTTAGCAGCAGGCTTGCAGTTGAGCGGACACGGCTATATCTGGCGGGCGCTTGCCGGTACCTATTTGCAAGGGCATCGCACCGCCTATATTGATGATGCGCGCAACTTTGACCAGCGCATCATCTCCAAAGGTACGTCTTACCCTTGGCAGAAGGATGCCCGCTATAACCAAAAACCTTTGGATGCGGCCACGCTAGATTATTTAAAGCAATACGGCAGCGCCGCGTTTCTGGTGGCACAAAAAGGCGTGTTGGTGCATGAAGAATATTTCTCGCCTTACAACGCGCAAAGTTTGACCAACTCTTTTTCTATGGCCAAAACCGTCACCACTTTGCAGGCGGGCTTGGCTGTCAAGCAAGGCATCATCAGCAGTTTTGATGCGCCGCTGACCGAGCAAATCAAGGAATACGCCAATGACCCGCGCGGACAAAAAGCGACGATTGCACAACTGTCTGCCATGAAGTCGGGCCATGACTGGGAGGAAAATTATTACCTGCCATTGAATATGACCACCGATTTGTACTTTGGTCAAAATGCAGAGGCGCTGGTCTTGTCGCACGGCTTTGAGCGTGAGCCTGGCAGCGAATATGAATACAGCAGCGGCAGTACCCAGTTACTGGGTGTTTTTCTCAAACGCGCTTTGCAGGCCAAAGAACCTGGATTGACCGTCAGCGAACATTTGTCCCGCAGCCTGTGGCAGCCGCTGGGCATGGAAAACGATGCGGTCTACACCATGGATAGACCGGCAGCCGAGGGCGGCATGGAACGCACTTACTGCTGTATTTTTGCCAGTGCCCGTGACTTTGCACGCTTCGGGCAGTTGCTGTTACAGGACGGCCAATGGAACGGCCAGTCGCTGCTGGACAAGGCTTTCATTGAACGCATGCGCCAACCTGACCTGCAAGCGTATTACGGCCATTCGTTATGGATGGATTGGAAATACAAGCATCCGTTTTACCTGTTACAGGGCCACGAAGGCCAGTACGTGATCGTGGTGCCTTCGCTGGAACTGGTGGTGGTGCGCACCGGTCAGAACAGAGATAAGAAAACCCTGGGCCCCAATGGCAAAACGCCGCTGGAGATTTACCGTTTTGTCGATCAGGCGGTGGCGCTGGTTCAATAAGTCTTGTGTCCGGACGTGGGCGACCCATGGCATTTAGCGTGGCTATGAAATGATTAAGCTATTGGTTTTTCAGGAGATCAGCCATGCGCCTCGCCAACAAAACCGTTCTTGTCACCGCCGCCGGACAAGGCATAGGACATGCCTCTGTGCTGGCCATGGCTGCCGAAGGCGCGACCGTGTGGGCTACCGATGTCAACCCCGCTTTGCTGAAGTCGTTTGCAGGTCAAGACCGCATTCACACCGCAACACTGGATGTGATGGACAAAGCGGGCATAAACGCCTTGGTGGCGCGCATCGACAAAATTGACGCCGTGTTCAATTGCGCCGGTTATGTGCACAGCAACACTGCACTGGACGCTACCGATGAGCAATGGGATTTCGCCATGAACCTGAACGCACGTTCACAGTTCTGGATGATTCAGGCCGTGCTGCCCAAGATGCTCGCGCAGGGTGATGGCAGCATCATCAACATGGCCAGTGTGGCCTCCAGCATCAAAGGCTTGCCCAACCGGTTTGTCTACGGCGTGAGTAAAGCGGCGGTGATAGGCCTGACCAAAGCGGTGGCAGCAGACTATGTGGCACAGGGTATCCGTTGCAACGCGATTTGTCCCGGCACAGTGGATACGCCATCGCTGCAAGACCGCATCAACAGCCAAGCCGACCCGGTGCAGGCGCGCAAAAACTTCATCGCCAGACAGCCTATGGGCCGCTTGGCGCAAGCACATGAAATCGCCCCCATCGTGGTGTTTCTGGCCTCTGATGAATCCCGTTTTTCTACCGGCAATGCGTATTCGGTGGACGGCGGCATGACGATTTAAACCGTCCAGCTTTTCTGTCGGTGGCTTGTTTGTGTGCCTCTGGCATTGCAACGACAATCTGACATGACTTCGTCTTTCACTGAATTGCTGGCGCAGCGCCAGTTCATGCGCTTTTGGCTGGCGCGCATATGTGGAATTTCCGCGCACCAAATGCTGATGCTGGCCATCAGTTGGCACATGTACGAACTGACCAACAGCGCTTGGGATCTGGGGTTGGTCGGTTTGTTTCAGTTCATACCGGCGCTGCTCATGGCATTGCCCGCCGGTCATGTGATTGACCGTTTGCACCGCGGCCGCATTTTCGCCACATGCATGCTGGTATTGGCCATGGTGGCCGTGTTGCTTGGTGTGGCGACATGGCGCGGTCAGGCCAGCCGCGAGTTGATATTTGCCGTGGCATGGGTGCTGGGTTTGACAAGGGCTTTTCAAATGCCGGCGCAACAAGCCATCACGCCCTTGCTGGTGCCCAAGGCCTTGTTTCAACGCGCTGTCGCGCTCAGTTCCACCGGCGTGCAAGTGGCGGTGATTGGCGGGCCTGCATTGGGTGGGTTTTTGTACCTC
>Ga0209355_1000380_pt1 | contig 27131 bp, 23 predicted proteins | sample LauGreSBDMM110SN_3_FD_187563 | JGI IMG/M metagenome (GOLD analysis project Ga0209355, IMG submission 187563) | Freshwater lake microbial communities from Lake Michigan, USA - Sp13.BD.MM110.SN (SPAdes) (version 2) | ecosystem: Environmental > Aquatic > Freshwater > Lake | place: Lake Michigan... | reverse complement strand
AAGTGATGTATAAATGCCCCGAATGTTATAAGGAATACAAGCACAAACGGTACCTTACTGCACATTTGGAGAAGTGTGAGAAGAACAAGACGCCTTACGAGTGTATGCTTTGTAAAAAGGTCTTGTCAAGTCGTCAAGCTCTCTACCTTCATAAAAAGAATCATTGCAAAGGGACTGACATCGTCCCGTACGTGCCCCTTGAGGCGGGTGCAGTGATTGGCACGGATCCCGCGGCCCCCAGCACGTCCGCGGCGGCCTCAACGATCAACAATGGGACTCTTATCAACACGCAGGTGAACCAAGTCCACCAGGTCAGCACTAATAGCAACAACACGAACAACACCAACAATAACATCACGGTGAACATGAACATCTTCCCGCAAGCCCTTGAGTCGGACTTTGAGATCAATACGGATCATATGGACATCAAACGGCTGAAACGGAACATACTCAATCAGAGCATCTATCAAGCAATAGGGACATCTATGCGGATGGTTTTGGAGAACAAGAACAATCTGCCAGTGAAAAAGAAGAACATGAGGAGCAACTATTCGTACGTCCACGTTGGGGACAACAAGTGGGAGGCGCGCAACGATTCCGAGGTCTTTGGGATGATAAGCTTCCACATCTCACGATGTATTCAAGTATATCTTGACGGAAAGAACTTGAAGCAACTCCAAGAGTACTACCGGGAAGCGACGGAGGTATTGGAGTTCATTGGGGCGGACCTTGCTTTGGACGAGCTCAAGGAGGAGCGCGAGGTGTGGCAAAAGGCCCAGCGCGTGATGGAGGTGATCAAGCTAGGGGCCTATGACCGCCCGGATCGCTAACCAACATGATGGAGCTTTGACTTAGAGCATAACTGGTACCATCAAGAATATGATAATGGATGCCTTGTCGGCAGTGAAGACATTAGACGATCAAGGTATAACAGCCATTGACATAGATGACAATGGCGTGTATACTCTTGTAAACCCTTCAATTCCAACGTACGAAGAACAAGTAGTAAAGATAAATAAACCGGAAGAATCCTTCTACATCATACCAAGAGCGGGTGATGTTCTCAAAGAAATCCACATTTTGGGACACTTTAAAACAGCCCAATTATATCAGTACGATTGGACCGGAAGTCAAAAGGTTGTTTATGATACGGTACAATGCGGTGGAGATGAGGCAAATGTCATGAGGCCTTTTGGTTCTTCGGGGATTCCACTGATCTGCGTTGGAAAAACAATGTATTTTGAAATTGAGGATGCACAAGACAATGTTACCGTTCAATGTGTATTTGGATTTCTACCCACGGGAGACCGAAAGAAACTAGTAAATTTCCGAAATGGTGAATCCGATAATGGCATCAAGTTAATGCACCAAGACAACAGCATTTATCAAGTTATTGGAATGAATGACTGGAGTTACTCTCCCAACTATCTGGCAAAAATATAAGATTGTAACACACATAACACACATTATACGTAGCCCCTGATCAAAAAAAACGGCTTCCCGGATTATATGGCTCTGTTGAATAATATAGCACGGTATCCATACTGAAATCATAAAGCCCAAGAATCGATTCAATATCAGATATATTTTCAAGAATACATGTCTTCAACAACTTGCGTACAAACTCCTTTTGCTTTGGTGTTAGCTTTACCTGTTTGCCATTCGCAATGTATTTATCAACTGAACCAAATTCATACATGTCCGCAGTCATACGTTGATTTTCCTTCAAGGTCATGTTGTTGCCCTTTCTTGAAATCTCAATCAAGTCTCCAATACGAATTTCGATTTCTTCAATCATAGCAAAACAGTTTACATCTCTGAGTTGAGTTTCCTTTATATCACGCCGATCGTCAGCTGAAACGACTTATTTTTCAAAAGTAAAACGACCACAATGCTTGTAATACGTATCTCAACCGGAATCTACGAAAAAACCGGGGTCCATAAACCAATTATATCAGTACGATTGGACAAGAAATATTTCCTCTTCACTGTCGAGGTAAACGGAAAAGCAAGGGTAGCGGGCCCGGGTGCAAAATCTGAACCTTCATAACAAACATTTAAGGTTCAGGTTTTGTCGGATTCAATGGAAAAGTTTTAAGTCGCATGCCAACAATGTATGTATACTCAAACGCATCCTTGTTATTCATATGTGTTTTGTTTCCGAAACCAAAACCTGAAATTTGTATTTCAGGTTTATGCGTCTTCAGGACAAAATGTACCATCTGATTGATGTAGTTAATCGGTTTGTATTTGAAGGCTTCCATATTGTATATAAAAAAGGCAGACACAAACTCCATAAATGGCATGAAGTAATCTTCACCTAACTCACAATGCTTATCAATAAATGAAGCGATTTCAAAGTCCCAATTTGTTTTTTCCATAGTAGGGTCAGCACTCTGTTTTTGATAAATATCCAACAATCGCTCCTGATTCTCTGACGAACATGTAGCGCCCATTTCAAAAATAATATTGACACCGCTTTAAACAACCTTAACCATTACAAATCCCTTGTGGTTGATCATGCTTTTAACAGGGTCTTACTCGAAGCTTCCATATTATTCACTTGTGTCGCCTAATGAGCTCACGGCCACGGACGTTTACGACGTTCCAAATGCATTAATATAATGCCTAAATCTCGAAAAGTTTCCTTTAATTCTCGTCAATCGTCAGCTGAAACGACTTATTTTTCAAAAGTAAAACGACCACAATGCTTGTAATACGTTTCTCAACCGGAATGTACGAAAAAACCGGGGTCCAAAAACCACACTTGTGACACCCACAGCCGTTGCCTGGCACCCACTGTTGCACGGGTGCATATAAGCAAGGCCTCTTGGCGCGACCCGGTATCCCAAATGGACTCCACATTATCCGAACAGTTCTTAACGGGTAAGCATTTGGATGATGCGTGTAACAACGCACTTACCATGGCCAATATGGCACGTGAATACGCAAATAATGCGTTGCGCGTGGCCGAGCGCGCGGTGGTAGCCGTCCAAAAGGCGGAGTCTCGGCTCGCCAAGTGCGCGGCGGCCAAGGAGGCATGGATGGCCTCCCGTGGATAACACGATGTAATAGGGGGAACCCATGCCGGCCTAGAACCGTTTGTCTTTATCGGCTTCGGGGGCTCAAGGCGCTCTCTTCGCCAAAGTATTTGATAGCATCTTTTCCAAACAGGGCCATCAAAAGAGACAAGTAGTATTCTGTTAATTGTTTGTAAGTATAATTGAAACCAAAGAGCATTCTGCCGGTGTTCAACCATTGCCTAATGAAATCCACTTCTAGACGCGTAAATGAGTAATTGGGAAACATGCGCTTGAATGAATAGATCTTTGTCATAATCTCTCGTTTGCTCTTGGTGTCCGTTTTGCTGAGAATGGTGGGAAACCCAATGGCTTTGATGAACACGGTGATCATTCTTCCTCATTTTCCGCCCGGTAACGTCGTTGTGCTTTAGTGAGCGATGGGTCGATAACGCGTAACTCTTCCATACGGATTTTAGTGAGTTGTTCATATCGGGATTGGGGACTCAAGGCTTTCTCTTCGCCAAAATATTGGAAAGTATCTTTTCCAAAAAGGGCCATCAAAAGTGGCAAGTATCGTGTTTTTTGTTCTTCTTCTGTTAATTTTCTTTCGCTAGGAATATTGAGACCAAAGAGCACTTTGCCGGTGTTCAACCAACGCCTTATGAATTCCAATTCTAGACGTGTAAATGAGTAAGTCGGAAACATGCGCTTGAATGAATGGATCTTTGATAGAACCTCTCTTTTACTTTTGCTGTCCGTTTTGCTGAGAATGGTGGGAAACCCAATGGCTTTGATGAGTAGTCCTGCCGGCGAATAGAATGTTCCTTGTGCAAAATACGAGAAATACCGCTCTCTCTCGGGTAATTTGAGTTTAGAGTATTCTTCTGATTTGGAGTAGAATTGTACGCCCTCAATACCCTTTATAACCTTTTCAGGAAAGGCGCGAACTTCTTTCACGAGCTGGCCCGGAAAGACGGACATTCTTTTCACTGTGTCGCGTAACATTCTAATGTCACCCGATAGCATACTTGAAATGTTTTGCTCCATGACCGAGTGAGCATATAGGCCAATTTGGTGGTCTTTTTTCATGGTGCTCAAGAATCCATCAACTGTGCGCTCAAAATCTGTGATGATCGTCATGATCTCAGCAAACTTGTTAGTTTGTTCATTCAATTCCTCAACAGCGTTTTGAAATTTCTCGCTCGCGCGCTCGGTATCCAACACCATCTTAGACGCGCTCGCTCGGGCTTCTGTGGCTTCTGTGGCTTCTTCAACGCCCGTCATGGCTATGGCTTTGGGTGACGCACTTTTACTTTTGGCTTTGGCGGTCGCCTTTGTCGTTGCTACTTGACTCTCGCTCGCACCCTCGTCCAACCGTGTCTTCTTAAAGATGTTGGTCAAATCGTCCATAGCTTTGTCTTTATCGCCCGGGCTGGCCGAGCTAGCAGACTTTTGAGAGCTACGGTTACGCTTTATTTGCGCGGTTTTGGCATCAACTTCCATTACGGGGTTCTAATAAGGAAGTCGAAAAAAAGGACTCAATGTGCCTAAACCTAACTTTTGTTATAACAGATAACAAAGGCTATGACCAATACATGTCTTGAGACGGCTTTAGCAAATATGATTCAAGAGAGGTCCCAAATAGGTAATCTTGTCAGACACAACGTAGACACATTGTTTGAGATTGTTCCCTATGTTTTCCTTGGGAATTTCAACTCCACCCTATCGGCCTTGTCTGCTGACATTGATCTTATTATAAACTGTACAAAGGACCTACCATTCCCACCTCCACCACCGGCACCCCGCACCGCCGCCCGCATTGACATGAGGCTCCCTATAAACGATGACCGTAGCAAAGAGGCGTTCGATACTTTCATAGAAAAAGCACCGGACCTTCTCAAAGCAATAGAAGAACATGTCCAATGTGGCAAAAAGGTGCTCGTCCATTGCCTAGCCGGACAGCAACGGAGCTGTGCGCTTGTCGCAGCCTATCTTATGTTCAAGAAGGGGTTTTCCTATGATGAAGCCGTGAGTCACATCAAATCCATCAAGACCGATGCATTCTTTTACGGTGTGAATTTCGAATCCGCGTTGGCCCATTTAACTGATCTCTGATCTATGTAACTAAAATCCCATAAGTTGGTTAAGGAGATTACAATACATTTTGTGAATGGACACCCCGTTGCCCGAAGATGACCCCATGTTTCCCCAACGGTGGCTCGAGCATTTCTTGAGGTACACACCGGAGGACTCGAGTACGTGGACGGACAAGGAGCACATAGAGTTCTTGATGAAAGAGCGGATAATCATGTCAAAAGTAATGTCCAATCTTGCGAAACATGTAAAGATAGAGATGAACGATGCCATTGCAAACACATCATTGGTAACGGGATGGACACTATTTGGCAAACGATACGACGAAAGCTCAAACATAGCAAAAGGTGACATAGTAGCGTACCGTAAAATCGTTGATGAAATACGTAAAGAGATTCATATTGAGCACCAAAAAATATTTGCTTCGGGTAAAAAAGAGAAAAACAAACCGCCTGCTTAGGACTCGGACTGACATTTTTTAATTCTATTCCAATGGAGAAAATAAAGGTGATTTGTCTTTTTTTCCACTCGTTTTTTCCCGGATCCCTAGACTTCGTAGAATAGGAGGACTCAGAATGACTTTTCAAAAATTTGATCCCATAAAAAATTATCCAACCGAAAAGTATCATTTTCCCGGTACTTTTTTCTCTAATAACGATTTTGAAGACTCAGAATGACTTTTTAAAATTTTGATCCCATAAAATATTATCCAACCGAAAAGTATCATTTTCCCGGTACTTCTTTCTTTATTAACGATTTTGAAGACTCAGAATGACTTTTTAAAATTTTGATCCCATAAAATAGTATCTAACCAAAAAGTATCATTTTCCCGGTATTTTTTTCTTTTCCAATTATAAAGCAACATGAATACTTGCCCTAGATGCGGATACACAACTGATTATATGTCCAATTTTAAAAAACATTTGAAGACGAAAACAATGTGCGCCCCTATCGTTTCTAATGATGATTTGACTACGTTATCAAACACATTATTCATTACGAAGGACAAACCATTCACATGTTCAAAGTGTAGTAAGTGCTTTTCATCAAAAAAAGGACACTTAGGTCATGAGCGTGTTTGTACAAAAGAACCGGTTAATGAAACGCTAGAGCAAACCACGCTTACAACATCAATCTGCCCACAACCTTCGTTAATAAAAAAGAACTGTTTTGGATATGAAAACATTGATTACATAAGTGATAGTACACTTTATGCATTATCACAACAAAGCACAGATGGTGCACTTAAGCTCATAGATCTTATATATTTCAATGACGAACATCCCGAGAACCACAATGTATGGATGAGAACATTGAAAAACGTGTACGTCTATCGATCCAAAGGATGGCTCATTGAGAACGTCATGATGGCTACCACGGCAATGTGTACTACAGCCATTGTTATATTAAAGAACTGTGTTTTCAAGCGTTATGATCCAAACCATTCGAACCTTGAAGACATGTGTTTCTCTATCTTATATTTACGACCACATAAGTATGCGTGCATACGTCAAGGTATACAAACGAAGCTACTAAGTCACAAGCATAGAAATAAATACATGGAAAATGATACTTTTTAGAGGGGGTAATTTTGAATAGAAAAACAATTCTGAAAAGAGAGTCTTTTAGTCCTAGTGTACTAAGTAGAGGAAAACTTTCACTTTTTAGCGTTTTAAAAATAATTTTAGTGAATATAAAACAAATAAATAAAAAACAGTCCTTTTAGTCTTCAGACTGACCCTTACTGTACCCTTTGAAAGATGGCATGGTGGCACACTGCGCCCGTGCCAACTCTTACATATTCTTCGTTTTTTATATATTCGTACTTCTTGTACTTTATGTACTAAGTATAGGAAAACTTTCACTTTTTAGCGTTTCAAAAATAATTTTAGTGAATATAAAACAAATAAATAAAAAACAGTCCTTTTAGTCTTCAGACTGACCCTTACTACGCCCTTTAAAAGATGGTATGAGAGCACACCACGCCCGTAACAAACCTTCGTATCTCTCTCGTTTTTCTACTTTGTCATGTATATATCTACGAAGTCCTCAAAGTCTATACATACTAGGAACAATTATGCTATCCTTGTTCTCGGAACACCAATCCATTGCGCGCTTGTTAAGAGTCTTCAGTGCGTACTTTTGTACCAACGGCCCATCTGCGCGTTTTCTTCCTTCAGAATCAAACGCACGGTTTAGGTGCATCCCCGTGTCCCACCAATCCAAAAAGGCAAGAACCCTCCTTTCAATCTCCGCATCAAGCTCGGCATTTTTCGCAATCCGTTCTTGTGCGTCCTTAATGTCTTGTTGAGCCCGCCATTCTTGAGCGTCGCGCAACTCTTTGACAAATTGATTTTCCTCCTCGCCCATTGTCATTTTGTCCCCGTCCAAGATATTGCGAACCACGTATTCACAATCTTGTACCCATTCACATCGTAGCGCTGCAATCTTCTTTTTATTCGAGAGCCTAGTCGTAAGCACCTCAGCATAGGCGTATGCGTCCTCTTCTTTCCGAAAGACGGCCACCGGTTCGTACGAAAAGGAACTGTATTCGCCCGACTCTTCAATGACGGCGTACGCCGACATGATTTAGATTTAAAACCCCAATGCCCTTTACACCATTGAAACTTTAAAATGGACGATTTTCTGTCGCACATATCTCCATTTCAATGTTGAGGCTTTGCATCCTCGTGTAAAATTTGGTTTTGTACCACCGATGTAGTGGCACTGACTGATTGTCGGCGAAGGTACTCAGGTCTCCCTTTCCCTTCTAGATGGTGTTCCACAACACGATGGATGTTCAAAGAACTATTCACATCCCTGTTCCATAGACCTGTGCATGTCTTACACATGAGAAGCCCATGTCGTAGGGTGGTTTCATTCTTTTTCCATGGTCGTGGATTTTGACACTCACGAAAAGTGGTGCATTCTCCTTCACATTTGTGGCATCGGCAACTGGTGCGAAACTCATCCACCAGATAGACATCGTAGCCCGCCTTGCGAAACAACTCTCGCATTCCTTTGCCCTTGGTTGGCTCTTTGAACTTCATCTGTTTGCGTTGTTCCCAATCTCCAAATCCAATCACGACATCCTCAGGAGTTCCAAAGATAGAGCGGAAGCGATGGAGCATTTTGTGTTCGGAGCGTTTGCGATTCATAAAAGCATTCCATTTCAGCTTCCGAAAAATTTGCCCTTCATAGAAGGAGAGCAATTTGGTATTTACCTCGTTCTTCTTTGTTAGATATTGCTTGAACGCATCTACTTGGAGTGACTTCCGATTATAGTCGCTTAGCTCGGTTTCCCATTCTTGGGGTGTTTTCCCATCTACCTTCACAATGGTCTTGAGTTCATCCCGCAGGTTACGATATTTCTTGTCCTTGGTCTCCTTGCGTTTCTGGTCTTGTGTATATCGGAAGGATTGGATGCTTTCATCTTGCCTCTTGGTGCTACAAAAGATGAGGTCGCTCTTATTGGGGTCAATGCCAACAACGACCTTTCCTTGCAGTTGGATAGGTTCAACATCCTCAATGTATGTCTCTTTGGATGGGGTAAGTTTTGGTTTGAACTGTTTGCCGACCATGTCCTTGCGTACCCAAAGGATAGAACAAGCAATACCATCTGTTTCTATCATAAAGCTGAACTGATAAGGGTTGTAAGGTTGGGTGGCAAAACACTTTTTCTCCGTGCGGAAGAAGAACTCCCAGATGTCTGTTTGACGACGCACGAGATTGCCCTTCGTGAGTAGTTCGTCCTTTGTTCCATACTTGTTACGGTTTTGGGACGTGATGAACAGTTGTACGATAGTTGTCGTGTCCAAACGGATGTACTTGGGAATAATATCCGTACGGAGAGGGAATACATTGTAGATGGTTTGTTCTTGAGCCTCTACCCACCGCATCATGTACAACATGCAAGGCAGATAGTCTTGTGGCGTACATTGCAGGTCGTAGTACAAGTTGTCTTTTTGGAACTTGCGAGATGGACGGATATGTGTGATATGTTGTTGCAGCTCGGGACATGCCTCGCCACAGAGCAGCTGGTTCCTGATTTTGCGTAGAAAAGCAGTAAAACCTGCTTTTTCTCCCTTGGACATAGATACGCACGTTTCTTTTTTCAGAAACACCACATTGATAAAGCGTTCTACGTATTTCACATAGTGTTGCTTGATATTTGTCTCATACACCGTAAGTAAGTCGGTAGTAATATAGGCTAATACGGTATTCATGTTCTTGTAGCTCAAAGCTTCGCTATGCATCATGGTTGGCTTGTAATGCTCCCGATGAAATGACAAAAGGTCTGTTTTGAGCGCCACGGTTTCCGCTTTAGGAGGTCGTCCTTGCTTTTTTACTACATCCCCCTCATGTGCCGTACTCTCTTCACATAACACTTTCATAATGTTCAGCAGGAGGACCTCATCCACCGTGGGAAGGGTAGAAGTAAGGTCGTAGTGATGGAGGAGGTACAACTTTAGGAATTGAAGGGTATGAATGACGATGCGGTGAGCGGACATGACCGTTTGTAAAACAACATCTTGATGTTCGGGACACTTCACGATGTTCTTTAAGCTTTGCTTAATTGCCCGATAATAGGGCATGTGCCTGTCAGGCGGTTGTTTCATCTTACTATTATACAAGATATCATTTTTCGGGATTAAACGCAGTCCTGAAATATAAAAATGAGATAGCCTTATATGGTTTTACTCTTCATCGCTATCTGGAATGAAAGCATACACAGGCTTAATAGTTACTATAGTTACTTCATCAAATCGGTGTTCCGTACATTTTCTACACAATGCTCTGAAACCATCATTGAATACAGGTGTGTATTTTTGAGTTTTACATACGCTACACGGTACCTCTTGTATCCAGTTTCCGTCCCCACCTACTTTGCGATTTAGTTTTGGAAGTCGTTTTACCTCATCACTCGCTTCACGCGTTTCCAATATCTGAAGCTTTTGACGCAACTTCATATCATCGCTGTATTTCTGAAGAAAATTGCATGGTTCTGCAACAGAGAAACACTCATTTTCATATTCAACCCATGTAGCATTTGCAACAGCACATTTGAACCATATCTCGTCTTTTTTGCTTAGGAATACCTCAGCAGGATACCCACATTTACATGTAGGACGATGTTTAGGATATGACTTGATTTTATGTTTGTAGGTGGCTTTTTTTGTATATTTACCCCCTTTCACATCAATCTCATTATTTTTGTTGAGGTATATACACATTTCAGTAATTAGATTTTCAACCATGAGAAAATCATACTCGTTACTTTCTTGCTTATCCTTCCAGTTCTTGTATTTCCATTTCAAATCCCAAATGGAGTTCCATTCTTCAAATGTTGGAACTCTACTATGGTACTCCTCAAATGCATCATTATTTGCTACATTATACAATCCAACTAATTGAACACTACCGTAATTACCAAAGTGTGCTGTATTATTTGCTCCCCTTCCATTCAAATGCTCTTCAAACCTCCTATAGAGTCTCACTGTTTCTCCTATGTATAATGTATCGTCTTCCTCTTCATATGCATCATATTTGAGAATATAAACCCAATGTTTCCCCATTTTTTGGATTTACCTCTTATGGAAGAAGTAACGTTTTGTTCTTAAGCTACTACCATCTTCATTTTCTACTCGCCAGTCTGCACTTACCATATCGTAGTCATCCTTTAACAAATGCCGTATGATAGATAGCCAAGGTCTCTTTGCACTCTCAGGGTAGGCAAAAGCGGTAATACGGCTCATAGAGAAAAAGGTTCGGATACGGGGCAATAAGTTCATAATTTGCTCTTGTTTGTTGGTATTGTTGTCCAAATCACTTAGCAAGATGCTATGATGGTCATCCAATTCCAACATACGTAGAAGTTCCTCCTTGATAGTTTTTTGTTCCTCGGGATACAATTCATGTTTGTGTCTCATGGCAGACAGTCTTCTTATCCTAATATCAGGATTGTCTTAAGCATTTTTGTACTTAGGTGGTCTTCTTTCCCTTGTGGATTTCTTGTTCACCCATTCTAAGTGTTTTTGGTCGTTTGCTTGACGGATGTTGTTGCGATAGTGGTCGGTTGGTATGACATGGGTGATGATGTGGTGGATTGCATTCTTCGGCTCCTCAAACGTACGAGTGTCCCCTGTAGATAGGTGGTGCTTCAACTTACTAAACACCATTTCTATTGCATTGGTCTTGGGACTATAAGGTACGCTGTACAACAATATGTTTCCACTTTTGGTGACTACCCTCTTTTACAATGTCCTTCCGATGTGACCCAGCATTGTCCATGATTATAAGCTTATCACGATGCTTATTGTGAATATTCTGAAGGATGAAATCTCGTATTGCGAAATACGATGTTATTGCTAGTTTGGATGACGCATCGTTTTTCTAAACGGCATCTAGAATAGTTCTTTATCATAAACGGTGCTACTGATGTCTCATCCAAGCAATTAATATCGTTGATGGAGAATTGAGCAACCTTCTAATAGAAGGATTGATGCTCTTGATGAATGTCTATTGGTTTGCGAAAACGTGTGGTAGGCTCATGCCGATGTTTTGTCCGCTTTCGTGTTTGATTGTTGTCTCGTAACACCTTCCCCAACCACTGCGGAGTGATAGAATAGTCTTCATGAGCTTGTTCTATCTGGTTTGACAATTCTTTCATGGATATGGTGGGATGCTTCTTGAGGACGGATACTGCTTCGGATACGTGCTGTTTGGTGACCTTGTAAGAAACATAATCTCGTTTTTGTCGGACAATAGCCCCTGTTTGTTGGAAACGTGCTACCCAGCGTTTTAGAGACGTTGCTGGGCAATGAAAACACGTGCTGTGTCATCGTAATTATGAGATTGTTCTAAGTAGTGCCTAACGGCAGTCATTTTCAGGTCATCACTTTTGTGTGGCATAATACACTACTTTGAAAAAATAAAATCGTCCATTTTAAAGTTTCAATGGTGTAAATACCCACGCCCGCCCCCTACCAATACTTAATCAACAAATAAGAGCCCATAAGGATCATGAAGAGACTTAGAATGCGATATAGTAGCCATTCGGGAACCATCTTACGTGTGATGAGGATGGAACCAACGTAAATGCCAAGCGCAGATCCTACAGCCACCGCGACGGTATTGCGGATGTTCAAAAGGCCCGCTCGGTGATACTCAAGGACTCCGAAGATGCTTTGTGGAAGAAGTTGAATTGCAAGGCCAATGGCAACCGCGTTGGCAAGTGGAATGTTGAGGTATAACAACATGGGGATCATGAGAACCCCGCCCCCCATCCCAATGAGCCCGATGAAAAGGCCGGTCACCAAACCGACGACTGCGAGTTGAAGGTACAACCCATTCATTCTATATTTATATTCTATACACATAACTTAGACTAGTTTATAGCTTGCGTCGTTCATATTTTACTATTGAGTAGACGGGTGTCTCTTCAAGACATAGACATGTCACCGTGCCATCTTTCTCAAACATGCGCGCAAGTGCTTCAACGGGGAAGAACGTGTCACAATCGTAGTGGCCGTGAATCCATGTGACGTGCGCGGTGGTACACATGGGATGACACAATGCATTTTGATACACTGATGCGCCTCCAATCACAAAGACATCTCCTATGACTACGTCACCTACGGTATCTATCTCCCTTAGCTTGTCCAATGCATCTTGAAGTGATCTTGCTAGGATAATGTCGTGACTTTTTGCGTATTCTTCGGTCAATGTCTGACTGCCCGAGATCACAACATTGATGCGGTTCTTCAGGCGCTTTTGCTGCATGCTCTCCCACGTCTTGCGCCCCATGATCACTGCGTTCATTGCTCTTGTAGTCAAGGAAGTCGCTACAATCCCCGTAGTCACCCTATAAAAATGCTTCATGTCTTGCGGAACATGCCATGGAATGCCGTTGTTCATGCCAATGCCTCCATTGTGCGTACAAGCTACGATCAAACTAAAGGGCTTGGTTGTTGTTATCATGTATGTGAATATGTGAAAAATAAGTCTTAATTCTTGTCAAACCATCCTACTATCGGCCAAGAACTCATCTCGCACCTCAATCAAACGGACGAGTTGCTCGAGCTCGTGAACGAACTTGTCCGTGTAGCTCTCACCATATGCCCAATGAAACGAGATGCCATACTCGGACATGGACACGGACGCAGAGCGATCCACCCCCACAATCGCTTTCTTGGCATCAAGCTCGTCTTTCCTCTCTTTGAGTTTTGCGATCTTCTCCAATAGACCCTTTTTGGTGTTACGCAAGCCTAGACTTCCATTGTTCACGCACTTGACCGCCTCTTTCGCGGAAATGGTACTGTGCGCCCATGCCTTCGCGTGCGTTCCCTTACCAAGTGGTGCGATGATATTGTACGTATCACCTAAGTAGCAAATGATGAGATTCCGTTCGGAAACTTCCCCCAAGACGAAATATTTAACACGTACACGATCCTTCTCATCCTCTTCCTCCCATAAGTGCTCGTAGCCATCATAATACTCGTAGATTTGAATGTCCATATGTCTTTGAATAGTATTAACATACAGTCTTTATACGACTATAGTAAGGTTGTCCGCGTTTATTTTACTTTTTTGTCAATTGTTGGGCACTTGCCAATCTTGCCAATGGCGTGTGACTCAATACTTCTCTATGCTTGACCAAGAAGGCATCGTACTTCTTTTTCCATTCGTCTACCCATGGCCCGCGCGGGTAGTTTGACATGCGAAGCAAGTAGGCCGGCGAGGAGATGTACGGCTTGCGCATGGCGTGCCCGCCGTCGCTCCATGTGCCCATGCCGTACACATTGAAGACCATGACCCACTCCCACGAGTCCAATGCGAACGCGTACATCCACTTGTAGACGTGCTTCGGGTGAATGCCACATAGATTCATGTAGTTGCTGACCACCATTAGCCGTTGGATATGATGAAGGTATCCTCTTTCCCACGCGTCATTCACGGCATCTTGGACGATGGGCGGAAGCCCCGTCTTTGAGGCTTCACCCGGCTTGTACCACACCGCCCCTAGACGCCCCGTGTGCCCTAACGCGTTCTTGAGGTACACTTTGGGTGGAACTACGCGGTAATACAACCTCGAGAACTCCCGCCAGCCAGCCACTTGGCGCACGAATCCCTCATACGACGATAGTTGGGCCTTTTGTTGAGCGATGGGCAATGCATTGTAGTGCCGTGTGAGATCTTTCAAGACTTGAAGGGGTGTAAGCAAACCGTTGTTCAATAGAATAGAGCAATAACTGTGGAACAACACGGGCTCGTCGCGGACGATTGCGTCCTCGTAAGGCCCAAATGAAGCGAACCGCTCTTTCAAGAACTGCTTCCACCACGCTTGCGCTTCCTCGTGGTTTGAAGGAATGTAGACCAAGTACTCTCTTACTGCCTTTTTAAGGTCTCGCGGGCCCGGGTTGTTTGGATAATGCTCTTCAACCCATTCCGCACACTTCAACATGGATGCCAACTTGACGGGGTCCGGTTCGCGCGCGCCCGCCCCCCAAGGAACATGAGGTACATCAAAGTTCTTTGGTAAAGGCTTACGATTGTTTTCGTCTTGGGAATCCGGTAGGTTCATACCCGGGATCTCTTTTGATAGCACGCGGTCCTTAACGAACTCGTAAAACGGCTTGTGTTGAAGACGCTTGCCTTTGGTGTGTATTTGTGCGTACTCTTCGAGAAGTTTAGACGACGTTAGGAACATTGGGGAATCAAGCCAAGTCACATTATTCCCAAGCTTCTTGAATTGGGCCTTTATGGTGTGATCCTCGGGGTCGAAGGCGATTAAAGGTGATTGTTTTGGAAGCTTTTCTAATTCAAGGACATCATTCACCCACTTGTTCTCAACTTTAAAATTTCCAATACAATACCGATCGTAAGCAATGCGCAAACGATTCACCTTGAGGTTGTAATGGGGAAAAGTGATAATAGCTTCTCGTTCAATGTTAGTCAAACAATTGGTATGAAACAATTGGTTGGAAAAAAGAATAAGCATTCTTGTATAACTACTTACATGTATATTGAGAATTGATATTGGTTGATCTACGTCACTTATTACATATGTCTTCATAATAGATACCGTATGATCACGATTCCTGATCCACCATTTCCACCTTCACTTCGAAGATTCCCTGCATTACCGCTCCCCCCTCCCCCACCGCCTGTATTTGACATTCCATTCGCAGCTTTACTTGTGGTTGATACTACTCCTCCCCCTCCACCACCAGTGCCACCTGTACCTGCCGATCCACCTGCGTCATGTTTTCCTCCACCACCACCGCCGCCAAACCAACCGTTATTTCCTACAGTTGTTCCGAGTTGGCTTCCGTAATACAATCCATTTCCACCATTTCCAGAAATTTCTCCACTTACTCGGTCTTTTCCTCGTTCGCCTGCACCACCCCCACCTCCTGTAGACCATGGATTTGAGTCGTGCCCAATTCCACCGTCAAATCCTTGGCCCGCAATACCTTTACCCTGGACCGCATGTGATGCGCCACTATTACCACCTCCTGAACCTCCATCCATCCATGATGATGTGTTGTTGTAGACATGTGATGCTCCCATGCCACCACCATATGCTATATATAAATTCATTGATGAATCGCCCCCTTTGCTGCCATTTGGCATACCAGTATAGCTCCCCACGTTAAGTGATCCTATTCCTCCCGCACCTACAATAATTGAATAGCTTCCTGCATTCACAAAGCTCGTTTTATATAGAACACCCCCTGCGCCACCACCACCTCCAACCCAACTCCCGCCACCTCCACCTCCTCCAACGATCAAATACTCTATCCCGCCACCAGAGTTGATGTTAAGTGTTCCACTACTTGTAAACACATGAATACGATAATTATTCAGTTCATACATACTATTTCCACCAACGGCCACAACACCACCAATGGTACTCCATCCAAACGGATTATAATATTGTAGTTTGTTAGTATCCGTATTGTAACGTAGCATTCCCACTACTGGAGATGCGGGTTGTTGTAAAGAATTTCCGGATGGAATAATCACAGCTCCTGTTCCATTTATGTGAAGTTCACACTGCGGCACCCCCGTCCCAATCCCCACATTCCCCCCATCTGCGATCTTCAATGCCAAAACATTTCCGTCATCGTAAAACTCGGCGATGCTATTCGCCCCCGTTTGGGTGACCTTAAGAGCGGGACCGGTGCCCGCATTCGTAATCACCATCTGCTCCGTGTTACTCGTGATCGTGTCAAGGGTGACAAAGTCGCCAAGAATCTTCAAGTTGGACCCTTGGATCGTGCCATCCACGTACACGTGCTTAAAGTAGCCGGATTGGGCATCACCGGAGTCGTCGGTGATCATGAGTGCCCCCGTGTCCTCCATGCGCTTGATCTGCGTCCCGCCGATGTCGAGCGTGTTCCCGGACAAGTACAAGTCCTTGAAGCGGTAGTTGCTTGACCCAAGGTCGTACGTGTTACACGCACCAGGTAGCAAATGACCCTCGCTCGTCAACCGCATGACCACTGTATCATTTTGTTTGAACTGCACCGTATCGTTGCCGTTCACTTTCGGCGTTTTGTTGTTCACGATGAAAGCCGGTTGGTTGCTCGTCTGAACGACCGTGAACCGCCCAAGCGTCGCTTCTCCGACCCCGTTGACAATGATGTTCTCATCTTGGTCTTGGATCACGCCCTTGAACGTCTTGAACGGCACGGGGAACCCGAAGGCGGGGTTGGGCGTTTGGTAGACGATCGTGCCTTGAAGCGTCGTCGTGCTGTTTACGGCGATGGCCGACAAGGGCATGTCCATCGCACCGTTCAGGAACCGCGTGGTCATTTGGGAGTTGCTACTAGGTTGGCTCATCGTCCGTGCGTACGCCTTGTAGGTCGTTGAGGACACATTGGAGGTCACATTGAACCACAAGTCGCCCACGATGGCATCCGTGGGGTAGGCCGATTGTAACACCGGGTACTGGAACGCGAGCTTGTAATCCGCTCCGGCGACCGATGGCGCACTCTTCACGGTACCTGAAACCAAAAAGTTATAGATGATCTCGTTGCCGATGTACCGGAACGTCGCATTGGATGTCGCGTACTGAAAGGTCACGCCCGCAGGGAACACGTAAGCCGGTGAAATTGCTTGCTTCCATTGAACGGTGGTCCCATCGATCCAAATCACTTCATTGGCTTGATTGTACACACTGCCGGTGATCCGCATGTCCCCATTGATATCTATAGGGAACGTGGCCTGCGTCGTGCCAACCCCAATGTTCCCCGAGCGGTTCACCACGAACTTGGGCACCGCATTGCTCCGGAACTGAAAGGCATCGCCGGTCCCCGTGCCCATCTGCTCGACAATCATGGCCGGCTCGCTGCTGGATTCTTTGATGTGGAAGCGTCCCAAGGGGGCTTCTTCGATCTGGGACACGATGATGCGCCCGTCCACGTCTTGCTTCATGCGCGCCGGGGTGTACGTCTGGGGCACCGTGAGATACGACGTGGAGCTCGATTGATACAACAAGGACCCGCGGATGTCAAGCACGGTCCCGCTGACGAAATCCGCAAAGGGCCGATCGTAGATCGCATTTAGGTACCGGATCGTCACGGATTGCCCGGTGCTTCCCGTCACGGTGCGCGCGAAGCCTTTGTACATGGTCGCATTCCCCCCAAACGTCGCGGTGATCCAAACATCGCCCACGATTGTATTACTCGGATAGGCGGTCGGCGAGAAATACGGCGCGAGCGTGATCGTCATGTCTGGGTAGGCGACCACATCGGACGGCGTACCCGTGAGAGTAACGATAGTTGAGAATTGGTACGCTACCTCGTGTCCCACGAACCGGTACTTGGCCGTGTTGGAAGTTAAAGACAGAGCCATGCCAAGCGGAGCCACGTAAATGGGATCGAGCGCGGTCTTCCATTCCACCACATTTCCAGGCAACCAAACGGCTTGGTAATTGCTATCGTACACCACGCCGGCAACCATGATATCGCCACTTTGCTTCACGACGAATTTATCACTGGCCTTGTATTTGGCCTGAAAGAGATCCCCGCCGTCCGTCCTCTGCTGATCGGCAATAAGAACGGGCAAGTTGGACGTTTGGACGACATCGAGGCGGGCGCGCGGCGCAAAGCCACCGCCGTTAATCACAATGTGGCCCACGTCGTCCTGCGTGATGCTCGCGTCCAAAATGGGATTGGAAACGGGGGTCGGCTTGAAGTATTCTTCAGTTTGGTAGAATAGCGTTCCGCTCAGATTGGTCTTGAATCCATCGTTGAAATCGGCCCATGAGCGCTCCGTGGTGCCGGTGAGATACCGCAGGATCAGCACGTTGCTCACACCGGGGACGGTTCGGGCGAGCGCCTTGTAGTTCGTCACGAGCTCGTTGCTGGAGACTTTGAGCCAAAAGTCGCCGATGATGTTGCTCGAGTTGTAGACGTTGGAGTTATAGGCGACCGGGAGCGAGATGGTGTAGTTGAGCGTCTTGTCCGTGGGGGCTTGGACAATTGCGGACTCGTAATCGAGCCGATAGATGATTTCGTTTCCGCTGTAGCGATACTGGGCCTCGTGGAACAGCTCTTGAAAGACGCTATTGGATGGAGAGATAACTTGTGGGAAAAGGGGCACATCTCGCCATTCGAGGTTTGCCGAGCCACCACCTCCGGCTTGGAAGGGTTGGTCGAAGGCATCGTATATAGTGCCCGTGATGCGCATGTCGCCCTCGACGTGAAACGAACGCAACGGGGCGAACGTGCCAATTCCAACGTTCCCTTGCCGGCGCTTGATGATCAAGGGAAGATTACACGTTGCCATAATCTATCTTAGGCCTCTAACAAGGGAAAAGAAGCTTTTCGACCGCGCCCTGCGCGCTTCGCCGTTGGCTCGCATGCTTCACGGGCTTCACGGGCTTCGCCGTTGGCTCGCATGCTTTGTGCGCTTCGCCTCTGGCTCGCATATCTTGTTCTGTTCCATTTGTATAGCACAGACACATGTCAAAAAATATTGGAATCTTCATTCACCCCGAGTCTGGCAACGTGGGCATTGGTACGAGCCAACCGCGCGCTCAACTTGAAGTATTTGGGAGCGTTGTACCCTCGTCAAACTTGGGATATGACTTGGGATCCCCAAATCTCCGATGGCGAGAACTATATCTATCCGGGAATTCCATCAATTTAGACGGGACCCTTATCTCGCGCGATGCAACAAGTGGCGGGATCAAGTTCCAAACGCCTTCCGGTGCGCCGGTTGATTCGTTTGCGCGAACCCTTACGGCCTCAAACACTGGCACCGGTCCTGCCCTCAAGGTCACCCAAACGGGGGCCAATAGTATTGCCGAGTTTTACGATGATGGGAATGCTTTGGCTGTAAAGATTGCCGATGGAGGTAATGTGGGGATTGGGACCATTACACCTCTTGATCTTTTTCACATTGATACGTCGTTGGACGCTTCAATTCGAGTTCGGAGTGGTGTCAATAAAAAAACGAGCTTAAAATTGTTTGAGGATAATGACTTTGGATATGAATTTGAATACGATGGTACCCCAGATCTTCTTCACCTTTGGAGCCGAAAATTTGCAGGTAATGAAGGCATACGAATGACGTGGAACAAATCAGGAAGCGTGGGCATCGGAACGACACAACCACAAGGTACTCTTCACGTCAACGGCTCGTTGACCGTGGGAAGCATAAATACTGTTTACAACATACCCAAAACCAGAGCACAGATTATTCTAAGAGATACATCAAGTGTATCTTTTAGTTCCGCTGGCTTTCAAGTTTTTGTAAGTTGGGGTGCTACGTGGATAGCATACTCTACAAATCCTCTTTATTCGGTTTCCATCACAGGAGACTATACAGATGTGACAGGAAGGGCCCTAAATTATAGAATAGCTGTTCAAAACCAAAATACCCTTGCCGTTAGTTATTTTCCAAGTACAGGAGGATGGGTGAAATACATGTATACTGAACATAATCGTCTAGATGGCCACGGTTATCATGGAATTATGTCGGGTTTAACGCTTGGAGCTTCATATAAATGCCAATTGGAAGTAGAACCTAATAGTTCATCTCCATATACATGGAGTTCAGGTTATGGTACTATTTCGGGTATTGCATGGGATTGAAAGATTTCAAATGTAGTTAATCATCTTGTCACGGTTCTCAAAGTTTTGAAATTTGTTTAGGCCCTCGTCACCAATGCTCCCGTCCACCATGTGCGACTTGCTTGTGATGAAGACAACACGGTTTTAGTGCCATCAAAGCGCAAACGCACGGTGTCATTTAAGTTTAAGTGCAATTGGTACGAGCCGTAATCACCAAAGATCGTGTACATATCGTTCGAATTTACAAAAAGAAAGAGCTCCAATCCATTCGTGCGGAATCCGTGGGAAAACGAGTGCTGTAGAGATGCAAAATCCGAGTGATTTGATTTGTCCACATGATTTGTCCACCCTCAAGGTTCGCAACGGTTGACAAAGCACTTCTTGATGCTTGGATTGAACAAAAAAATGGAACTGAGCCCGTCATTTTACTAAGAAAAGAGCGAGATAGACGACTCCAAGAGGTATTCAAGCGCACAACCTGTATCAACCTAATGGGCCACATACTTCGACACCAACATTGAACGAAGCGCGCGGACTCAACATGTTATCGGTTGATTGGCCTATCAAGCCACTTGCTTAACTAAAAACACCTACCGGGGATTGCGTCGTGACAAGATGGTGATGATACGTCCCAAAGTCCCTAACCGTGACTTCCGTCCACCATGTGCGCCCAAATGGTATCATATTGCCAGTCACGCGCATTACCTTTTAGACTTCAATTTTTCTACGGCATTGGAACAACAACCTGATGCCGGACATGTCATAGACTATTTTGACATTGCTCCCCCGGAACTACCATACATTATTCTACAATTTTGAAATCGTTACATATCCATTATCGAAATCATTTTTTATATTTACATCAAATTCGTTTGCAAGATTTGCGCTATACATTGTGCCGGCACCTGCTGCTAAGGAGCCGCCCCCTGCGCGACCTCCTGAGTAGCCACCACCACCACCACCAGATGCCGAACTTTGTCCACCTGCACCCGCACACCCAAAGCCGCCAAACGCATAATTCAAATTATTTGCCGCACCTATCCCCGTTTGTGTGCCAGCGTAAAGGACACTTCTTGCGGGATACGTGCCACCCGAGTTAGCGTCGGCTGAATAACCGGCAGCAGCTTGATAGCCTTGCGCACCTCCTGCGCCAGGGCTCGAAATTGCAGCACCTGTTTGAACTATAGATGGCGAGAGACCTGCGTAAGTATTGCTATTGTTATTTCCACCGCCGCCCCCACCTGCGACGAGTAATGGATATTGTAGATCGCCATTTGACTTTATTACAAAGGACCCGCCTCCCCCTCCTCCACTTGATCCAGGCTGACCAACTTGACCAACAAGAATAATAAGTTCATCATTTATTTCCAAATAGAATGTGGCAGAAATAATACCACCTTTGCCACCTATGAAGCCATTCGCCGAAAGAGAACCTTTGGCACCTGCACATAAAATATTATACATACCAGAACTTGGGACAGTCCACAATTGGTACCCTTGCTTTGAGTTGTACAAACTCAAATTATTCAAGTTTGATGCCCAAGATGCAGAACTATAACTGGATTGAAGTTGTGTAAGAGTTGGACCTGTCTTGCCCGTCGCACCTGCATTAGTGAAGGTAAAAGATGAGAACTCATATAACATTTGTTGTGTTGTTATTTGGCCGTAATATGAAAACCATAATACGCTCATTTACAATAAGTAGGTAATAGAAATTAAGTTGAGTATATGTATACCTTTGCACCTGTACCTCCAGTGCCTGCAACGAAAACACTTGCAATAAACACGGCATCTTCCACAACATTGGTTGGGTCTGTCATAAGGACGCTGCCGGACGATATTCTATTTCCTGTTGTTATAGTTGGCTTTGTGTTGTAGATACTTGTTCCATTCACCGTCACATCAAATGTGATTGTAGATGTTGCAGCTGTGTTAATTGTGAATTTTGGGAGCTTTGTGCTTCGTATTACAACGTTGTAAGGTGCAAATGTGGTAAGATTATTGGAAGTCGTAAGCGCCGTGGTTTCATCACTTAGAGCTCCTCCAAATATAATAGGAGTGGATAAACCTGTCAATTGACTACCGTCTCCTTGAAAACTACTTGCTTTTACACTTCCATTAACATCTAATTTTTGTAACGGCTGCGTCGTCCCAATGCCCACATTCCCGTTGTTCTTAATGATCATCTTGATGTCCGTCACGTTGCTTCGCGCTTGAAAGATATCATCGCTGTTCCCGCGCTGGTCAAGTATCATGACCGGAACGTTGCTCGTGCCCGTCTCAACGACATCCAGGCGCGCACGCGCGGGCACGCCGTTGTTGTTGAGCGCGACGTAACCATCTATGTTCTCCGTGAAACCCTTTGGAATATAGGTCGTGGGAATGCTAACTTCGGATGCGAGTTGCGTCGTCTTGTACACAACCGTCCCTTGGAGCTTGACCGCCACACCCACGCTCATCTCCGCGATGCTCGTATCAAACGTGCCGTTCAAGTACCGAATGCTTATTTTTGTGTTATCGCCCGAGATGGTCCGCGCATACGCCTTGTACGTGGACACGCTCAATCCCCCATTTGTGCTTACAATCAACCAGCAATCTCCGATGATGGTCCCACTCGCGTAGCTCGCGGAATGAATGGGGTACTCAAGGGACACCGTGTAGTCCGCGTTCAGACTACCGGGTTGGCCAAGGACATCGCCTTCGATCACAAAGTTGTACACGACATCATTGCCCATGTACTTGAATTGACCTTTCCGGCTGGTTATGCTAAACGATCCGCCCGTTGGGGCTAGCAAGTTCGGGTTGGGGAATGACACGTCCTTCCATTCAACACTTGCGCCCGGAATCCAAATGGCTTGTCCCGTTTTGCTGTACATGATGCCATCGAACGTGATGTTCCCCTCGACATGGAGCGGATTCATGGGCGCATTTGTCCCTATCCCCAAATTGCCGTACGCAAATGTGATGTTGCAACTCTCTGGGGCCGTGCGTTGAAAGTACGTGAAATCTTGGTAGATGACCCCATTGAAGTTACAGCCGAAGCTCGTGGTCACTGGCACGGGCCAAAGCGTGACATCGAGCATGTCTCCGAGCGTTACCATGTTCGCGAGCGTGAGCGTGACCTCGGTGGTCGACACCAAGAACACGGACGAGACCGTGAAATCCTGGAAACTGTCCAAGAACACGAGCTTAATGCCGTTTAGGTAGACATCCGTCTTCTCTGCGACGAACTCGAAGCGCCCGTTGATCACGTACGTGAAAACGGTTTGCGTTACGTTCGCAACTTCGGTCGTGAAATGGTACGACGCGGTTTGAAGGGGCTGAATGACGGGGGCTTCGATGAGAAGTGCGCCGGTGGATGTCTTGACATCAATGTAACTGATTTGCTGGATTACGAAACCTGGTTGATTGGTCACAATGTCGCTCAAATAGGACGGCCAAAGGATCGCTTCTAATACGTCCCCGACCTCCACGGTCTCACCCAATGTCAATGTGACATCTGTCGTGAGCGTGTTGTTGTGCTCGAAGGTCACGTCAAAGTCATTCAAGGAGGCCGAGATCCATGCGAGCTTCGTGCCATTCAGGTAGACCTCTGCGTTGTCCGGGTAGAAGGTATAGAGTCCATCAAACGACAACGCAAACGTGTCCGTCGACGTACTCACCGTAAGAGATAGTCTCAAGGGATTGATTTGGAGGCGATTGCGGAAGATGCTGGTGTCATTGTTAACGAACGTTTGCCCAATGATGTTGAGGTTGGAAGCAATTAAAGTTTGGGAGACCAACATATCGCCCTCCACATGTAGTTTTTGAAGGGGTGCGATTGTGCCAATGCCCACGTTCCCTTGAGGGTTCACCATCATGTGCTCGATACCGCCCGTGTAGAATCGCAAGTTGCTGTCGTTGGCCCCCGCGTTGGACTCGGCGAGAATGTAAGTCAACTGATCGGTGGATTTGACACCGCCGAGCGAGCCCCACGTGTTTCCTGCGCCGAAGCCTTCGAATTGCTGTGTGGTGGTGTTGAACCGCATGTAACCTTGCTGAGCCATCGCCGGGCGGTCTTCATCAGCCCCGCGCGGGATTAGCATGGCAGCTGCGGAATGGATTTCAAAAGGCAAATCAACAACAGTGGTTCCAATGCCAACGTTTGACCCCACAAACAAGTCCACGGAAAACGTGCTCACGCCGCCCACAACTAGCCCCGCACCAACATCAAGGGCGCTTTCAAACACCACATTGCTGGTAACGAGCATCGAGCCGTTCAAGCGCGCCGTGATGGGCGCAAGCGGATCGACCAAAACCACAAACGTACTGCCACCCACATCAAGGTTACACGCCACGCGAGCACCCTCGGTGACATCAAGCTCTCCGCCAATTCCGACGTTTGAACTCAATGTGGTCAGCCCCACCACGTCGAGCCCAAGCCCCACCACTTCAAGACCCGCTTGTACAGTGATTTTGCCGCCCACGTCGAGGTGCGAAGCAATGGCCGCCGCCCCTGCTACATCTAGAAGGCGCGTAGGACTCGTGGTTCCGATGCCAACTCCCGCACCACACACCGTAAGTGTGTCCGAGTTTATATCCGGATTCGCGACTGAGTCTACATTGCGCACGATGAATTTCTCCGTGCCGTCTTTGTGGAGCTCGAGCACAAGCCGGTAATCGTCAGCCCCACCTCCGCCACCGTCGCCCTCTTGAACAATACGAGCGTAGTCGTTCACACTGTTACCAGGGCGGAAGGTCATGTAAACCATGTTGTTATCCGGGGGGAGCTCGGTGAAGTTCGTCGGGTTGTACGCGGTCAACACGGGTTCCAATATGAGATGCTTGACATACGCGTCACCCTCGACGTGCAACAGGGCGCGCGTGACATTACATCCAAGCTCGTCGATTGCGCCGGCCGTTGCCCCAATGTACACGTTCGAGCGCATCCACGTTTCGCCGGCCACGTCCACGAGCTTCGCTGGAACCGATGTCCCGAAACCCACCAACCCATTCACATAGGTCAAGTTGCTCGTGACAACATCGCGATCCCATTGCGTATATTGGATGTTTTGGAGCATGTAGCCCGGTTGCAACGATCCCTCTTCGTCCAAGTACGATGGCCAGAACGTAATGTCAAGGACATCGCCGTATTCCGCCGCCGTGTCAAGCACAAGGGTCACCTGGGTAACCTCACCGATATGAAGATAGCTTATGCTATAATCTGTGTTGGCCTCCGAGATCCAAGCTAACTTTGCTCCGTTGAGATACACTTGCGTTTTCCAAGCATATATCGCCCAAATGCCATCAATGGTGGTCGTGAAGGTTGTGTATTCCCCGCTCGGGACTTGAAAGAGCGCATGTATGGGATTGATTTGCAAGCGATTGCGGAACATTTGATTGTCGTTTTGGATGAAGTAGGAACCCGCAATTGTCATGTTGGACGTCTCAATGTCCTGAAAGCGCGCTAACCCGAATACATCGAGGGCCGCCCCCGGGGCCGTCGTTCCAATGCCGACATACGTTTGGTCCATCGTGACGAAATTGGGCCGCTCGTGACCAAACAACTTCCATTCGCCGATGTGGACTTGGTTGGCCGAATGCCCGTCCATGATGAACAAGCGGTACGTTGCGTATCGGTCATAGTTGCCATCGAGTTTGTACAACGACGTTTGGCCTTCCGCCGTCCATGTCACGTTGGTTTCGGACGCGAGCGTAACGAAATCGCCTGCCCCGGCAACGCTTCCTTGAAGGAGCCATGCTTTGGGTGCGCGATCCAAACCTTCGCCGCCGCCCAAATTGCCGATCGTTATGGAATAAGAGCGTAGCACAAGGGGCTTCGGGCATTGGATTTGGATATATTGGGGAAAGCTGATGGGGACGGCTGAGTGCCAAATGGTGAATTCCCAAACGTTTGTTTTTGAAAAGGCGCGATACGCCCCGTAGGACTCTGAGAGCTCACTTGACGTGGTCACAATATACTCGCCATTCCCATATATCTCACCGCCCACCGTGAAAATATTGGAGATGATGGAGCCGTCGGCCCCCGGAGGAGGAAATTCGTATAATTCGTTGTAAACATGCAAGTGCGACAACGGGGCGTTCGTTCCGATGCCAACATGGCCGTTTGAATTGATCACCATATATTCGCGATCACCCGTGAAGAACCGCAAGTTGCTGTCATTGGCCCCTGCAAAGGCCTCTGCGGACACAAAGGTCGTTTGGTCGGTGGACTTTACGCCCCCAAGCGAGCCCCAAGTGTCCCCTGCGCCGAAGCCTTCAAACTGGTCGGTGGATGTGTTGTATCGCACCAACCCGCGGATTCCCGAAGGACGCGCGCCGGTTCCACCTTTGGGCAATAGGACACCATCCGTCCCGGAAATACTGAGTGTGACCGGGGGCGAAGACGTCCCCATGCCAATCTTGCCGTTGTTGTCGATGAATAACGCGGTCCCGCTCTCTTGATCGTAGAATACGGCGACAGAGTTGTTGCCGGATTGGATGACCCGCAAGGCCGGGCCCGTGCCGTCGTTGCGGATGACCATCTGCTCTGTGTTGCTCGTTACGGTGTTCAAAGTGACGAAATCGCCCAAAATCTGCAAATTGGAGGCAAACATGGTGCCTGAGGCGTACATGTCACCCTCGACGTGCAATGGTCTCAAGGGCGAGGTCGTCCCAATGCCAATGTTTCCATCACTGCTCACGCGAAGACGCTCGACGGCCGTTGTTACAAGGCCAATTTGATTAGCACCTGCAGAGTAGAAGCCGGCATTACAATTGGCCGTGAACGAGAATGCCGGGGAGGTAACCGCCCCACTTGATGTGCCAAGAAATTGAACGGATGCTTGCACGCTCCCAATCACATCTAGAGAGTGGTATGGGCGCGATGTCCCAATACCAATGTTTCCATTGTTCATGACCCTTAACCGCTCAACATTGTTCGTGCCAA
>Ga0209355_1000379_pt1 | contig 27139 bp, 52 predicted proteins | sample LauGreSBDMM110SN_3_FD_187563 | JGI IMG/M metagenome (GOLD analysis project Ga0209355, IMG submission 187563) | Freshwater lake microbial communities from Lake Michigan, USA - Sp13.BD.MM110.SN (SPAdes) (version 2) | ecosystem: Environmental > Aquatic > Freshwater > Lake | place: Lake Michigan... | reverse complement strand
TTACTGAGGATCAGCTTCTTAACGAGAGCGTAGAAGAGCCTGAAAAGACTCCTTACATTGATCCATCGATGAATAACTATGTTGCTTCAATTTCTAGAACTCTTAAAAAGTAATCTATTATAAATAAAATTACATAAACTCTAAAAGGAGATACAAATGATCGGTTTTAATGAAGAATTAATCTCAAAGTGGAAGCCAGTTCTTGAGCATGGTGATCTTCCAAGAATCACTGATGCACATCGTCGTAATGTGACTGCTACTCTACTTGAGAACACAGAAAAGGCAATCAGAGAAGCTGGCGGCGGTTTTGGCCAACAATCACTTCTCGAAGTTGCAACCAACTCAGTTGGCGCATCAGGTTACACTGGGAATGGCGGATCAGGCGTTGCTGGTTATGATCCAATCCTAATCTCACTCATTCGCCGTGCAATGCCTAATCTTGTTGCTTATGATGTCTGCGGCGTTCAGCCAATGACTGGTCCAACAGGACTAATCTTTGCAATGAGAGCTAACTACGCTAACTCATCTGCTAAAGGCACTGAAGCATTCTACGACGAAGCAAATACAATGAAGTCCACTGATCAGTTCGCTGGTGTTGGTGTAGCTACAATCGGCGGCAATAACGTTGGTACAACTCCAGCTCCTACTGCTGCTGCTTACAACTTCAAGGGCGGTATGGGAACTGACGTTTCTGAAGCACTTGGTGTTTCAGCTGAGTCCTTCCCAGAAATGGCCTTCTCAATCGATAAGGTTACTGTTTCTGCTAAGTCTCGTGCGCTAAAGGCAGAATACACGATGGAACTTGCTCAGGATCTTAAGGCTGTTCACGGTCTAGATGCTGAAACAGAACTTGCTAACATCCTACAGACTGAAATCCTTGCAGAAATCAATCGTGAAGTTGTTCGTACAATTAACCTTTCAGCCGTTGCTGGTGCTGCTGCTGGTGCGACGACTACTGCCGGTACTTTCGACCTTGACACTGACTCAAACGGTCGTTGGTCAGTTGAAAAGTTCAAGGGTCTTATGTTCCACCTTGAAAGAGAAGCTAACCAAGTTGCTAAGGACACTCGTCGTGGTAAGGCAAATATCGTAATCTGTTCTTCAGACGTTGCATCTGCTCTTCAGATGGCTGGCGTACTTGATTACACACCTGCTCTTAACTCAAACAACATGCAAGTTGATGATACTGGCAATACATTCGCCGGTGTCCTAAACGGCCGCTTCCGTGTATACATCGATCCATATACCACAGGCAACTATATGACTGTTGGTTATAAGGGTGCTAACGCATTCGACGCTGGTATCTTCTACTGCCCATACGTTCCTCTACAGATGGTTCGTGCGGTTGGCCAAGATACATTCCAGCCAAAGATTGGATTCAAGACACGTTACGGAATGGTCGCAAACCCATTCGCTCGTAGCGTTCAAGGAACTCCAAACGTTTCTGACGGTACAATTACTGTTGGTACAAACGCTTACTATCGTAGAGTTCTTATCACAAACATCATGTAATAAGAAGCAAGGTCAACTTGTTCATACTAAAAAAGGGGGCCGAAGCCCCCTTTTCTTTTATCCATTTCCCTTACTGGAGTATTCATGTACTCGCTTAGGTGATTTGATCATCTGCTTGATCTCTTCCATGTGCTTTAATTGAATATAATGAAGGAAGACATACATCTTATCTGATGTGCTCCAATCCTTTGTATTCTCAATAAAATGATCTGGAACTAATTGTTTAAGATTTTCTACATATTCTTCTGTTGTCATTTTGTATCCTTGTAAAGCCATTGATAAAAACGATCAGCAAGGGCCATCACGTCACTGCTTTGAATAACGTCACCTGTCATGCTACTATTTTTATCGCTAATAAGATCATTGACATGCTTGGACCATTCAATTGACTTGTCCAGAGCCCATTGCTTATTCCAAAGGCGTTCTTCACGTTCCTTACGAGCAGTTTCCATATCATTTTCCGTCATTGTGTCACTACCTTCTTCCATTGTTTATCTTTTGGCCTAATCCAAAGTTCACCGTCCTCACCTACCGCCATCGATACCTGCTTATTGGGGTCACTGCTGCCTGTAAAAATTGAAATAGGGCTGTTTTCGTAATAAGGGCCGTTGATCTTCTCGCTCTTCTTAGTAGTACCCATGAGAGTCAGGCTTATTACATGATCTGGTGGTGCCTGAGAAGCAGCTGCTGTTCTCACACCCTCAGTAATTAGAGCTGCTGGTGCAAGAGGTAGAAATGCAAAAAATTTACGTCTGTTCATTTGTGTATCCTTTTTTAAGGCCAGTAATGTTTGCCTAATATAACGATGTTATAACGATAACCTTTATTTGCCTCAATGTACTTTTTATTTCCGAACTTGCTTATACGAAGAACTTTTGTAATTCTAAAACACCAACCTTTCGGATCAACATTATATAATCTCCAATAATAAAAAGGACCAATATATGTCATTCTATAATGATTTTTTAAGCAATTAACAGCCCACCAGATCCGCAATTTTAGGCATGTGGTTAGAAACAAGATCAGCAAATTTAGGTATAGGCGAGAGAAATATTTCATTCATAATACTCAAAGTCATGATGTTCACACCAAGGAGTATGAACATGCTCAGTTGATAATGTAAATGCCAATGCAACGATCAGCATTAACGGCGAAAGAAAAACTCCTAATAATCTCATGCTCATAGCTTTACGATCTCCAATCTATCTTTGTTAACTTTCATATTAACGAACCTATCTGTCTCGTACATACCCGATCTCAGGTAATCACGGCCGCCATCGATAAACACTGTCTTATCAGGGCTTACCCGATAGTCATGGCGATATCGAGAATAAATCACATCACCATTGAATGCTTTGACACCCACGATATGACCTTCTGTAGCAGAGATGCCATCAGCAATCATAGGATGTCCATGCAACATAAACATAGCAAAGTAGTTGGAGCCTTCGGGATGAGCTTTGTCCGTATAAAAGATAGCAGCAGGGAAGTTTAACCACTTGCCATCCTTGTCCTTCAGGCAAGATTCAAACACATATCTACCAGCATACTTCTCTTCGATATCTCTGATCTGCTCTTGCGTCAGAAAAGTGCATTCATTCAATATGTTCATCGATATTTCCTCTTAAATACTTTAGCGTATACTCTCTCTAGACCTACTTTATCTGGATGCTTATGGATCCATTGACCTGTATAAGGACTGAAATGCTCCCTGAAGAAATCATCCATCATCTCATTGCCCGTGACTACCTGAACATTGATCTTGTCAGCGAGAGCGTCAAACTCTGCATCTGACATGACAGGATCATCATGCATCTCATAAGCATATGCTGCTACAGACAATCTGATCCTGTTACGCCTTTCGACGTCCGAATCTATGCCATTAAAGAATGCTTCTATGCTCATGCCGCTTCTGCCATCGCTATGTGTTTGCATGTCTTACGAAATCCGAATCCTGTACAGTTACACGTCTTATTGTTTGTTCCAATAATAACAGTATATGACGTTCCTTTGCCATTGTCAACCATAATGATTTTTTCTTTTGGCGTCGGTTTTGTGTTGACAACCTCACCATTCATCTCTATAATCATATCTGTAGATATTATACGAAACTTCATCTTATCATCAGTCGTAAGGCATACCGCGTCATAGCTCACCCACTTAGGTGTAGGTACTACTTCACCTTCATACGTATGAAACATAGGTTGATTAGCATAACGAGTGTCATGCAGAGAATTCTTGACTTTGACTTTCATCTGATCACACACCTAAACGAGCGTTCAATATGTCATTGATCTTGTTGTAGATCAATTGTTTGATCCATTGTGGAGCAGGATCTTTGTCCATGCGATCCATCAGATCTAACAACTGTAGATCGCTTAATTTATCGAGACGGGCGAGTTCTTTTTCCATTAGTAGCAAAATCCTTGGACGATATCTTTATCTTCTTCTTCGATGGTATCTGTGATCATGCTTGAGATCAGAGACAATTCTTCAATTTCATCTTTTTCCAGATATATGTTATTTGGAAGTTGATCAATTACTTTTTGAATCAAAACGAGTTGTTCTTCCGAGATGATGATTGTATAAGTTTGCATTTTGCTCTCCGTTGTTTGTATTATCAATATACGCTATTCTCGATAGAATGTCAACTGTTATTTTGATAAAATTTAATTATTATTTTATGATAAAAGCGGTTGACATTTTCTCTTATATATGCGATTATGAATAATAGGAAATGAGGAGAGCTACATGAAATTCAATCTTACATCAGAAAAGATATCGTCAATCGCTTCTATGCCTTTCGCAGAAGCGATGAAGTATTCTTTAGATATCATCAATTCAGCCCATAAGAGCTCGATTGATCCGACTGATGCGATGAAGATTGTCCGTCTGCGTTATAACATAGCGACCAAGAAGAACTCAGTTCAGCTGATGAAATTGTTCTACGATATAATCCTTGCTGGCGAAGGCCTCGGCGTCAAGAATTCTAAGTGGAAAAAGCAGTACGGGGGAAAATTCTGACATGTCAATTCAACAAATCCAAGATTTTCATGTGAAACTAGAGATAGGTGAGAAGGGTGAATGTTTCATCCTAGGTTATCTATATTCTAAGAGCCTCACCGATAAGATATACAGGGTAGCGCAGTACAGTGCTAAGTTCAAGCAGAGATTTCCTGAGACCTTCAAGAGCCAAAGGAACAGCCCTTATCGCTGGAATAACCGAGAGCTCCCTGACTTCTATGTCATATCAGCTGATGGTAAGAACAAGTTCATCGAAGGCAAATGTAAGCAAGGGTTCAAGGGAGATGTCTGCTTGAGCACTAAGCATGTGAAAGGATATCTCGATCTGCATGAGACTACGGGGATAGACATAGAGCTATTCATGATCTTGAAGAATGATCGGAAGATGTATCGGATGACTGTCGATAACTTCATCAACCACGGGAAAGAGAACTATAACAGCAAGAATCCCAAAGATCCTTACTATTCTTGGAAAACAGAGAAGCTAGAAGTGATCATGGAAAATCTGCCGATTGAGATATTTGAAACTTCTTACAGATAATTCAATTATTTTAATAAAAGCGGTTGACATTTTCTTGCGTATATGCGATTATGAATAATAGGAAATGAGGAGAAGTGATTATGAACGTGAATGAAGCAATGTCGTTGTCCGTCCAGCTCGAGACCCTCGCTGATATGGCGAAACTTTTCAATTCATCCCGGGATCAGCTCTGTGAGTCGATCCTCATGGTTTCTAAGAACCTTAAGGATATGGCAGATCAGATGGATCTCGAGATGTCAGCGTACGCTGATGAGAAATATCAGGATTCAATCGTAGCACAGGGAGTACGTTGATATGATCTGGGTAGCATATAACCACAATGGTGTTGAGATCTGTCGCAATGCTGATATCGGGAACTTGATGGAAGAGGTCATGTTCTACGAAGAAGTCACCGGCAATCGTTGTTCAGTTAAAAAGATTGAGGGCTAATAGTCATGGGACCTAATATCACGCTCACAGCATTTGAAGGTTTGGTCATGTTTGGACCTTTTATTGGAATGACAATCCTGATGGCAATCGGATTTGCTTTTTTTGGTAAGGAAGAAAATTGAAAACACTTTTTCAGCTTAGTTTCAACAATTACATGTTGTTTAATCTAGTAGGCAAGCGTTTGATATGGGAACGTGGATGGGCGACTGTCGAATATGATGAGAGATGGGCTGATAATATTGGGATTGCCGGTATGTCAGTTCGAAGTCTCTTAGAAGAATTTGATGAAGTTTATCTAGTGACGGAGATATGAGATGTTAATGACGTTCGTAGTCATCAGCGTATTGATTGCTGCTGTAGCATTCTGGATAATGATGGGCAACCTCATTGAGCTCGTAATACAAGATGAGAAACTAAAAGCAGAAAACAATAAACAAGATAAACACAATTCTTCTGTTGCTAAGCTAGCAAAAGAGCAAGAAACACTATTAGAAGAGCATAAAATTAAACAAGCAGCCAAATCTGCTAAATCACACAAAATGGTAAACTGAGAGGAAAATAACATGAAGGAATCTTTTAAAATGGCCAACGTCGCTGGAATAGTTGTATTGTCTATCATCATATTTGCGCTAGCCCCGTTCGCTGTAATCTGGGCACTGAATACGGTGTTCCCTGTCCTGGCTATTCCCATGGACTTTAATACATGGTTAGCAACAATACTTTTGTGTTTATTGATTTCTGGTAATAGAGGAGTTTCTAACAAAAACTAACCTTTGCTATAAATTTTAAATGAGACATAAATACTCTTGTACCATGTGCAGGAGTATTTTATGCCTATACTAACCAATCAACCTGATAATATAAATTTTCTTTCGCCGCTAGCATTCAAGTTCACGTTGGCAAGGGCTCCGACACTGAATTTCTTTGCTACAGCAGTCAACCTACCTTCTGTAGAATTAGGATTTACAGAAATACCCACGCCATTCAAAATGCTTCCATTTGCGGGTGATAAGTTGATATACGGCGACTTCCAGATGACGTTCAAGGTAGATGAAGATTTTTCTAATTACTTTGAAGTGTATAATTGGTTGAAAGCGCTAGGACATCCTGAATCTTTCTATGATTATAGCCAACTGAGAGGTGCTAAGTCAGGCAATAAAGAGACAGTCCTTTCAGATGCTACGCTGATGATATTCAATAGCTCTTACATGCCTAATGTAGAGATATTGTTTCAGGATCTGTTTCCTACATCTCTCGGTGATATAAACTTCAATACGACTGACACAGATGTCAACTATGTGACTAATACCGTTACATTCAAATACAAGATATTCAAGATAACAAAACTCTAAAGGATTATTATGACGCTTGATGATGTTCTGAATATGTGGGCTATAGATTGTGAGATGGATAGGACGGAATTGGGTGAGGAGAGCCTGAAGTTACCTAAACTGCACAGCAAGTATCTAAGACATTTTTCTGAAGAGAGATTGATCCTTCGTAAGATGGAAGAGGATCGCAAAGAACTCTCGAAGTTGAAGCATGACTATTATCGTGGGATACTGCCAGAAGAAGACCTGAAAGAACAAGGATGGGATCCTTTCCGCCTATCTATCTTGAAATCAGATGTACATATGTACCTAGATTCTGACAAAGATATGATCAGGACTAATCTCAAGATGTCCGTACAGCAAGAGAAAGTCGATGCGTTAGAGTCGATTATACGTGCCATAAATAATAGAGGTTATCTCATTAAAGCAGCGATAGATTATGAAAAATTCAAGGTGGGTGGGTAATAGATAAGCTGCATATCGTAAAAGTTAACGAAGTATTCATCAGGGTAAACTGTGAACCTTCGATAGCACAAGAGCTCTCAGATCATCTAACATTTACAGTACCCGGCGCAAGTTTCATGCCCGCTGTACGTAATAAGTATTGGGATGGTAAGATCCGTCTCTATAATACCATGACCGGATTGACATATGCCGGCCTCGTTCAGAACATATCTAAGTTTGCCAAGTCTCGTAACTATGAAGTAGAAGTAGATCCCGATCTCATACACACATATCAGATCACAGATGATCTCGTCAACAGCTTCTTAGAATACTGCAAATTAAAGATAACTCCTAGAGACTATCAGATAGAAGCATTCCGTCATGCTGTCAGCAAGAATAGGGCTGTATTCTTATCTCCCACAGCATCAGGTAAATCGTTGATCATCTATCTCATAACGAGATATTATAATGAAAAGACCTTGATCGTAGTGCCGACAACATCTCTCGTCAGTCAGTTAGCAACAGATTTCGCTGAATATGGATTCGACAGCGGTAGCAAAGTGCATAGCATCTATGCAGGTCAAGATAAACAGACAGACAAACCTATAACGATATCGACTTGGCAATCTATCTTTAAGATGCACAGAACATGGTTTGATCAGTTTAAGCTCGTGATAGGTGACGAAGCACATCAGTTCAAAGCGAAGTCATTGACTAGCATCATGGAGAAGCTCTATGAATGTCCGTATCGCTTCGGGTTCACAGGTACGCTAGATGGTTCGCTGACTAATGAGACGACATTAGAAGGATTGTTCGGTCCTGTCGAGAAAGTCACTACGACAAGCAAGCTGATGGAGCAAGGACATGTCGCAGAATTGAAGATCAAAAATCTCATACTGCAATATAAACCTGAGATACGGAAGCAATGTAAAGATTATGACTATCAGACAGAGATCGATTTTCTCGTCAGATATGAGCCGCGTAACAGGTTCATAACCAATCTCGCCTCGTCTCTCAAAGGAAATTCATTAGTATTGTATCAATTTGTTGACAAGCACGGCAAAGTGTTGTACGATATGATATCAAAGAAGAACACAGATCGCAAGATATTTTATATTCATGGTGGTGTAGATGCAGAAGATAGAGAAGAAGTCAGAGCTATCGTTGAGAAAGAAAATGATGCTATCATTGTGGCAAGTTATGGAACATTTTCAACAGGTATCAATATACGCAATCTACATAATGTTGTCTTTGCTTCTCCTACTAAGTCACGTATAAGAACATTACAATCTATAGGTAGGGGATTGAGGACGACCGAAGGTAAGAATAACGTCACGATCTATGATATCGCAGATGATCTGAAATATAAGACGCATACTAATTTCACTCTACAGCATCTGGTAGAAAGATTAGAAATATATAATAGTGAGAATTTTAATTACAAAATTTACAACATGGAAATTTAAAAATGGCTAAGAAACCTAGCGTTCATTATGTAGACAATAAGAAGTTTTTTACAGTCATTTTACAGTATAAGAATGACGTTGATGCTGCTAAGGCAGCAGATAAACCTAAACCGAGGATCCCACCTTACATCGGTGAATGTCTGTATAAGATCGCTAATCACCTCTCATACAAACCTAACTTCGTGAACTATACGTTTCGGGAAGACATGGTCGCTGATGGGTTAGAGAACTGCATCACATATATCAATAATTTTAATCCTGAGAAGTCGAATAATCCATTTGCATATTTCACTCAGATCATATATTATGCTTTCTTGAGACGCATCGAACATGAGAAGAAACATCTGTATATCAAGCAAAAGACGCTAGAGAATTTCTATTTCGAAGGAATGCTAGCAGAACAAGCAGCAGGTGAAGAGACACGATCTGTCAATGTCGATCTCAATAATGAATACATGAATAACCTCGTCTCTACTTATGACAAGAAGCAAGAAGAGAAGAAACTAAAATCTAAGATCAAAAAAGAAACAGGATTGGAGAAGTTCATCGATGAACCAGAATAATATGCACATGGTTCCGCAAGTCATCATCGACTGTGCCGAGAACATATTTAAAGCACCTAATAATAATATTAAAAATACGTATGTATCACGCATGGAAGTCATCAGAGATTATTGCGATAATATATTGAAGCGAGCAGCGCAACCAGATCAACCGCGGGACGTGCTCAGAAAATTTAAAGCGCAACTGAATTATTCTCGAATTGATAGAAACAAAGTATGAAAATAGCATTAATCACAGATACTCATTGGGGGATCAGAAACGATTCCTCGATCATGAATAATCATATGAAGAGGTTTTTAGATGAAGTCTTTTGGCCCATCCTTGATAGAGAAGGTATTGATACTGTTATTCATCTTGGGGATCTCGTTGATCGTCGCAAGTATATTAACTATCTGACCGCTAAGCGCCTAAGAGATGATTTCTTAGATCCTATGATGACAAAGGGTCTTGATCTGCATATCATCGCTGGCAATCATGATACTTTCTATAAGAATACTAATGATGTGAACGCGCTAGATGAATTGCTCAGTTATAAGTATCATAATATACAGATATACATACAGCCGAAAGAAATCAATATAGGCGGCATCGGCATGTTGCTCTTGCCATGGATCTGTGATGAGAATAGAGATGCTACATTCGAAGCGATCAGGAATTCAAAATCATCTGTTGTGATGGGACATCTGGAATTAAACGGGTTTGAGATGTACAGGGGGCATGTTAGCGACCATGGCGATGATCCTAAGGTCTTCGATAAATTTGACATTGTTTGTAGCGGCCACTATCATACTCGTTCCAATAACAGTAATATTCATTACCTTGGCACTGCTGTCCAGTATACTTGGTCTGATTATAATGATATCAAAGGGTTTCATATATTTGATACAGAAACCCGTGAACTGATGTTCATTGAGAATCCTAATAATATCTTTCATAAGATCTTCTATGATGATATGAACAAGACGATGGACGAAGTCATTGCTTTCGATCCTTCTGTTTATAAAGATTGCTATGTGAAGGTCGTAGTAAAGAATAAGACCAATCCTTACTGGTTTGACCTCGTAGTCGATAAATTAGAAAAATGCGGTGCTGCTGACATCCAAGTAGTAGAAGATAACTTCAATCTTGATCTCGAGACAGACTCTGATATCGTCAATGAAGCAGAAGATACGATGAGCATCATCCGTAAGTATATCGAGGGGATGAACATCAAGACAGATAATAAGAGAGTCGAGACAATCATCCAAAATTTATATACCGAAGCGCATAATATCACTTGAAAATAATCCATATTAATCGTAATATAATACAGCAGAATGCTAAGCATAGCAATAGCGAACCTGTCGTCCGTGTAGAAGAAAACGGCAAGGTTCAATATTGTATGGAAGTTGATATTAAAGGACCATCTCGTATGGTATATCGTCCAGATAAGCCACGTCCTTGTGGTGCAAAGCTCTGGATAGAGACAGATTCTGAAGTTGAAATGATAGGTGTAAGAGTTTGATTATTGGATGGATAAACGTAATTAATATGTACAAAACTAGACGCAAAGGTAATATGAGGGCTTTTGTTTATGTAGATTTTAAATCTTTTAAACAAGGGTATACTTTATTTGTTCCTCTTATGACTGCTGAGCAGCGTGATGCAAAAAAATTCTTTATGTTCCCGAGTGATTACAGATGATTTATTTTAAGACAATACGATACAAGAACTTCCTTTCTACTGGTAATAGTTTTACAGAGATAGAATTAAATAAGAATAATACTACTCTAATTGTTGGTGAGAATGGCGCAGGCAAGAGCACAATCTTGGATGCGCTTTCGTTTGCGATGTACAATAAACCATTCCGAAAAGTCAATAAGCCTCAACTATTGAATTCTATCAATAAGAAAGATCTCATTGTCGAGTTAGAGTTTGATATCGGATCATCAAAATATAAGATCATCCGCGGATTGAAACCTAACATCTTTGAGATGTATAGCAATGGGAAGTTGCTTAGCCAAGATGCGGCATCTAGAGATTATCAAGATGTTTTAGAAAAACAGATCTTGAAATTAAATCATAAGAGCTTCTGTCAAGTCGTCGTCCTCGGATCAGCATCGTTCGTCCCGTTCATGCAACTAGCAGCGGCGTCACGTAGAGAAGTCATCGAGGATCTCCTTGATATTCAGATCTTCTCTACCATGAATAGCCTGTTAAAAGAAAAGATAACCAACAATAATGCTCAGCTCTTAGAAGTAGAATATCAGTATGACTTGACATCTGAGAAGATCAAGATGCAACATGAGCATATTGCTGCCTTGCAAAAGAATAATGAAGAGCAGATCGAAAAATACAGGCAAGAGCTCAAACAGATAACGGATAGGATCGATGCAGAAAAGATACAAGTCGATGACACAGAACAACAGATCCTGGCCCTTAGCCAACAAGTCGAAGATCAAGAACAAGTCAACAGCAAACAAAATAAATTACAGGTACTCGAAGGACAGCTTAACGATAAACTGTCCAAACTCGAGAAAGAAATCAATTTCTTTAACTCGCATGACAATTGCCCTACTTGTAAACAGGGGATTGATAATACCTTTAAATGTGAGACTGTATCGACTAAACAAAATCAATTTCAAGAGACGACCGACGGCATCGACCAGATACGCAAAGAGATACAGAAAATCCAAGAACGGATTGCAGAGATTGCTAGCATACTTTCACAGATTAGCACATCCAATATTCAAAAGATAACACATCTCAATAATATCACAGGTCTGGTACAACAGTGCAAGAAGATCGCTAAAGATATCTCTGAACTTCAGATCAAGACAGATGACTTCATCATCAATGATGATAGGATGAAAGAGCTCGAATTGCTCATCGATCAGCAAGTAGAATTGAAGAGCGATATATTGAAGGATAAGGAAGCATACACTATCGCATCTGTGATCTTGAAAGACAATGGGATCAAAGCGAGGATCATCAAGCAGTATATTCCTGTGATCAATAAGTTGATCAATAAATACCTGTCAGCAATGGATTTCTTTGTGCAATTTGAATTGGATGAGAACTTTGATGAAACCATCAAATCAAGATTCCGGGACGAGTTCTCCTATGCCTCCTTCTCAGAAGGTGAAAAAATGCGAATCAACCTCGCGATATTATTTACTTGGAGGGCTATTGCGAAACTTAGAAACTCGGCATCGACTAATCTTCTCATTATGGATGAAGTGCTTGATGGTTCTCTTGATAGCAATGGCACTGATGAGTTTCTAAAGATTTTAAATAACTTGACACAGGATACGAATACCTTTATCATTAGTCATAAGGTTGATCAATTAGTAGATAAGTTTAGCAATGTTCTTAAGTTTGCTAAGATAAAAAACTTTAGTCAGGTGGCAGCATGAGTGAATATCAATTAGAAGAAACAGAAACGACCATCAACGTAAAATCGTATTCGCAAGGTTATAAAGACGGATACAATGCAGCAGTGAAGTTCTATATTCAAGATCCAATGAAGAATACAAATCCTGATTATTTTAAATGTCCTTTATGTGGTGTGAATAAAATGCATAATATAGTTTGTTATATGCCTAAATGTCCATCAATAGCATTCGTATGATAAGGAAGATATTATGAGTGATTTTGAAGATAGATATCGTAAGTGGCATACCTATATGTCATATGTCAAGAGTGCAATCCGTATAGTTGCTTTTGGTGGATTAGCTGCAGGTTATTTTGTAGCAGAAGTTACAGCAGTATTGCTTCTTGTTGCTGAGCTTGTTGGTATTGCAGAGGAGTGGGTATGATTATTAAATATCCGGATCCTATTTTATCGAAGCCAGTAGGTGAATTTAATTTTAATTACCCTTCAGAATCACCATCAGACATTGCGACCAAATTAATTTCTGAAATGAACAATCATAATGGTATTAGTTTATCCGCTAATCAATTAGGACTGCCATATCGTGTATTTTGTATGCGCGGACATCCGGAAAATTATGTGTGCTTTAATCCTAGGATAGTATATAATAGTGATGAAGTTACATTAATGGAAGAAGCGTGTGTTTCATTTCCTGGTGTCACTGTTAAAGTAAAGAGATCAAAAGAGATACGAGTTAGATTTCAAACACCTTCAGGAATGCTAGTTACTAAGAAATTTGATGGTCTTACAGCAAGAACATTTCAGCATGAATTAGATCATTTAGACGGAATTTTATTTTTTAATAGGGCTAATAGATATCATAGAGAAAAAGCATTAAAAGGATATTACAATGGATGAAAATATCAATATAAGTAGTTTAGAAGGATTTAGACTGGGAGAGTATATGATATGCTTCCCGCCAGGTGAATTCGTACAAGAAGATGAAAAAGGTGATATGTATGTGTTAGTTGACATATACAAGATCGATAATGGAAAAGCAACAAAAGTCAATAAAGAAGGTGTTCCTCAGGAATTAGAAGAGCAGATCAACGCTGAGGTCAATAGGATGCTTTTAGCAGCAATTGAAAATGAAAAAGGAAAATCTGATGAACCAGTATAAAATTAGTCTAGAAGAAGTTGCTGCTCTTACGAATATTCAAAATAAACTCCATGGACAAGCTCGTATCATGGGTTGGCATAATAAAGAACGTGAAGTAGGAACCCTTATCGCTCTATGTCATTCTGAATTGTCTGAGGCTCTCGAAGGAGCTAGAAAAGACCTCATGGACGATCACCTCAAAGAACGTAAGATGCTCGAAGTAGAACTCGCGGATTGCATCATCCGTATCCTTGATATGGCAGGTTTGTATGATCTAGACGTCGCTGGTGCAATCGCTGATAAGCATCTCTACAATGCAAATAGAGCTGATCACCAATTACAAAATCGCATGGCTGCAGGTGGTAAAAGTTTCTAAATAGAATATATGACTTGACAAACTATAAAATCTATTATATCATAGTTAATATTAAATTTATTCTATAGGAGACAATACATGTCTAAGAGATATCTCTCAACAAAAACATATGGAACTGATCGTGGATTGAGTTGTTGCTTTCGTCAGTGGAAAGCAACGCATTCTCATTGCTCTACATTGCATGGGTATTCTATCGGCATCAAGTTGACATTTCAATCAGAAACATTAGATGATCGTAACTGGGTGATGGATTTTGGAGGACTAAAGCAGTTTAAAGAATGGGCTGATCATATGTTTGATCATACTTTGATTATTGCAAAAGACGATCCGCACCTAGAAACGTTTAAGCAACTCAATATGATCAAAGGCGGATTCAATGATAATGGCATCGTTGATCTTCGTATTGTTGATAGCGTTGGATGTGAAGGTTTTGCCAAGATTGCTTTTGATGCGATGAGCGCGATGCTCGTGGATATGAAGAAAGATAATACGGGCAGATATCCAGTCGGTGCAGGTGTTAAGTTAAAGTCAGTAGAAGTGTTTGAGCATGCCGGTAATAGCGCAATTTATGAAAGAGGCGATATATAATGTCAAAGATTAAAGTAGCAGAATTATTTTATTCATTACAAGGTGAAGGACAATATCTTGGAACACCTAGCGTTTTTCTCAGGATTTTTGGTTGTAATTTTAAATGTGCTGGCTTTAGTATGCCTAGGGGTACTCTATCTGAAGAACGTCTCGCGATTGACCCAGCAAATTATGATTCTTATAACGATCTACCTCTTGTTCATACAGGTTGTGATTCTTATGCCTCATGGGATCCTAGATTCAAACATCTTAGCCCGATGCTTGAAGTTTCTGCAATCGTAGATCGTATGCAAGAGCTTCTTCCAGATGGCAAGTTTGGCCCGGATAAGCATCTGATCCTGACGGGCGGCGAACCTTTGCTTGGATGGCAGAAGTCGTATATCGATCTGTTTGAGGAGATTGGTAAGCGTGGGATGAATCTCACTCATATCACATTTGAGACAAATGGCACTCAGATGCTTAAACCAGAATTAAAAGATTGGTTCTTGACGAATGAGACCTATCCTATGCTCAATATCACATACAGCGTATCATCAAAATTGCCATCATCTGGCGAGGCGTGGGAAGATGGTATCAAGCCAGAAGTAATTAGAGAATATTTTCAACTCTCTTCATCGCTGTATTTTAAGTGGGTTGTATCTAATGAAGAAGATTATCAAGATGTACAGAATGCTATCAAGGCATACGCTGAAGTTTTAGGTCCATTTGCAATGACTGATATTCCAATCTACTTGATGCCTGCAGGCGGAACTACGAAACACTATAATGATAACGAGAAGTGGGTTGCAGAGCTTTGTATGAAGCACGGATGGAGATATACACCTAGATTACAAGTACAGTTATGGAAAAATGCTTGGGGCACATAGTTTGCTTGACAACTATACTATAACTGTATATTATAATATTTTAAGAGGTGAAACATGATATCTGAAGTTATCAAGAAAAGATTGCAAGAAAGCAATACTCGTTATTTCGCATGTGACAATATTAGCGATCATATCAGAGCAGATGAGCATGATGCTCTGATCGAAGAATTAGCAGCAAAGTTTGATTCTGTATTAGACAGTTTGCTCATTGATCGTGCAAACGATCCTAATTCTCGCGGCACGGGCAAGCGCCTTGCTAAGATGTATCTCAATGAGACGATGGCAGGTCGCTTCCATAAAAGCCCTAAGATAACATCGTTTCCCAATACAGGTGAGAACAAGTATACGGGAATGCTCGTTGTTCGTTCTGAACTGAAGTCGCTGTGTTCTCATCATCATCAACCCGTTACAGGAATCGCTTATATCGGTATCATCCCTGGCGATAGGGTCATAGGGCTATCTAAGTATACTCGTATTGCTCAGCACTGTGCGAGGCGTGGAACGCTCCAAGAAGAACTATGCAATGATATCGCAAAGCAGATCTCAATCGCGACCATGAGCGATGATATCGGCGTATACATCGCGGCGACTCATGGTTGCTGTGAGAATCGTGGCATCATGGCACACAGTTCCTTGACTCAGACGACTGTCCTTCACGGACAGTTTCATGATGCTCATGTCAAGAAAGAATTCTTTGATAACATATCACTGCAGGAAAAGTTTACAAATGGTAGATAAAAAGAAGTTAGATTATGTGATATCTGCTTGTGGCATGATGGGAGTATTTACTCCTGATCATGAAGCATCATGGTTTCCTGAATACAAGAATGCTACTATCTCATTGATGGGTTCTCTCAAGAAGAGGATCGCAGAGACCTGCCATAACACGAATCCTCTAGTGTCTACCCTGTACAATGCTTATACAGAAAAGAATCATGTCGAAGAATTCAAGCGCCTGTCTAACCTAGGTTCAGAGTCAGTATATGCGGATTCAGGCGGGTTGCAGATCGTCACAGCAGGTAAGTCGATCACGGATGAGATCAAGAATCAGATCTATAAGACACAGACATATGCTGACTATGCTATGTGCTTTGATGTGATCCCGCTATCATCTGTATCGCTGACGAGGACTCGCAACGAGCGTTCTAATGTCGGCAACAAGATATTTCATGATACCGACCATCAGAAATCTGCATTTGCTACAGGTGATAACATCAAAGCACAGACGACTTACTTCCGCAATGTAGGTGCTAAGACGAAGGTCATCATCATCGTCCAGGGAAACAACATCCAGGACATGGTCGACTTTTATAATAATATCGCGAGTCGTCTCACAGATGAGGATTATGCAAACATCGGAGGCATGGCGATTGCTGATACTTGCATGGGTAATGGTGAACTAGAATCGATTGAGATGCTATGTGCCGCTAAGAAGATCTCACAGGTATGTCATCCTAATGTCCGTAAGCATCTTCACGTCTTGGGTGTCGGTTCTATCTATAGGATGCGTCCTATCTTATATCTGTTGAAGTCAGGATATCTCAGCGAGTTTGAGCGAGTATCATACGATTCTAGCTCTCATACATCGACTTTTCAGTATGGATTATTGAAGGTCAATGGGACTTGCAAGTCGATAGGTTCTTATAAGACGATGGCAGTTGACAAACACTTTAGGAATGTCTATAATCTTTTCAGCGATACGTTTTCTCAGTATGTCACTGCAGATCAATTTATCGATAACATCTTTGGAACTGATGGCGGAGATTGGAAATATTCAACCATCAAGAATAGAGTATTACAGAGCGAAGATACAAATAAGATCGTATCTACTCTATTGTGTAATGCGGCACACACTTACTTTCAGATCCATAACTTCATAACTAATCTTGATAAGGTCATGGAAGATGAATATATAATTGAACCTGATGACCCAGATAAAGATGTGATGCCTTTGTCATCTGATGCATTATCTAATAAGTCTAATAAGATCCTGCACATAAATCAACTATTAGATGTCAATACAGAAATTCAAATGGAAAAATGGTTAAAAACTAACGTTAATCGGGCTAAATCAAAAAGAATTAATAGAGATTCTGAGACATCAACTTTAGAAAGGTTTTATGTATGAGTGAGATTGAAGATATTGCAAGCGTTCATCTCGGCAAAGCAGGTGATGGTTCAGTAGTTAAACCATATGTCACCCCAGATGTTGTAGATCCGGGATTGCTAGTTGGAATCCCTCGCTATCTCAATAGAACGATGTATGGCATCAAAGAAGATGATCTTCCGTTCTTCGGATATGACGCATGGAATTGCTATGAGTTCAGCACATTGACTGACAATGGATTTCCTGTATCAGGCCTTATCCGTCTCGTGTATCCTAGCGATTCTGCTAACATCGTAGAATCAAAGTCGCTCAAGCTATACCTCAATTCTTTTAACATGATGCGTCTTGGCAGAACGTCCGAAGAGGCGAGCGAATATGCCATGGAACTCATGTACAAGAATCTTAGCGATATATTAAAGACAGAAGATGTTCATATTGCTTTCTTTAATTCTGAAGGATCCCGGACAAATCAACCGCTTGATGATTACTATGATCAATTAGAATCTATGCTTGATATATCATCAATTGAATTTAATCATTATAATGAATCTCCAGATATACTTAAAGTAGTTGACAAGTATGATATTCTAACGTACAATTATAGTTCATCAGTATTGAGATCGAACTGTAGGGTGACTAATCAACCTGACTGGGGTGATGTGTTTATATCTTATGTAGGATCAAAGACAGTAACGCCAGAATCGCTATTACAATATATCGTCTCTATGCGTAAAGAAAATCACTTTCATGAAGAAATCTGTGAATGTATCTATAAGAGATTGCTTGACCTTCTCAATCCTGAAGAATTGATGGTCACATGTCTCTATACTCGTAGAGGCGGCATTGATATCAATCCGATCCGTTCTAAGACAGTCCCATACATGACTAAAAATGCACAGAATGCTATCAGTGCATATACCATCAATAAGAAAACTCTGAGGCAGTAATATGAATTTAAGCACAGCAATCGCGGCATTGCCTGACACAGATCAGAACGTAGTATCTGTCCTATCAGGTGGTCTAGATTCTACTATCATGACTTATATACTTGTTCAGAAGTATGGTACAGATAGAGTGTTTGCGCTATCATTTTTCTATGGACAGAAGCAAGCAATCGAACTAGAAATGGCAAAGAAAACATGTGATCATCTCGGCATCAAGCATAAGATCTTAAGTATCACGATGCTAGGTGATATCGTCAAGGATGTATCTGCTAATATCGGCGGCACATCTGTTGAGATGCCGACTATCCAGGATGTACTAGGTGATCCTCAACCAAAGACATATGTGCCATTCCGTAACATGATCTTGAACTCATTTGCTTTCTCATACGCTGAAGCAAACAAGGCATCGCATATCTTCACAGGCCTTCAAGTGCATGATGAGTATGGATATTGGGATACGTCTCAGAAGTTCGTAGACAACATGAATTCTGTCGCTTCATTGAACCGGACACATAAGGTCAAGATGGAAGCACCTTTCAGCATGCTTTCGAAGTATGATGAACTCATGATTGCAAGAGAGATTGGGAATGTCCGTCTTGATTATACATTGACTTGCTATGACCCGGATGAACATGGGCATTCATGTGGTGTATGTCCTTCATGCTCTGAGCGTATTCAGAACTTCATCAAGGCAAACATGAAAGATCCTATTCAGTATACACTCGCTGGTACTGTGGATTGGGACCGGTTTCTCTCACATGCTGGGACTGGTTACTGATGTGTAGCATCTTCGGATCTTTCTCTAGAGATAAGATCGTCGAGTTGGCTAACCTGAACATGTACAGGGGCCAGCATTCATATTCTTTCTCATATTATGATCCTGAGATAAAGAACATAACCTACATGCAGAGGTCTTTCGGTCCTATCCCATTAGACAAGATTGATATTCCAGAAGGTCAGTATTGTATCGCTCATATGCAAGCGCCTACCACTGATAACAAGACAGCATCATTCATCCATCCCGCTATGATAGGAAATGGATATCTGTGGCATAACGGGATCATAAAAGACAGATGGATAAAAGAGACTATCCCCAACATTGAGCTTTCTGATTTTAATACCTGGGATACATATCTCATCTTGCGTCAGTACGGTAAAACGAAAGATCTCAATGACATTGATGGGACATTCTCTTGCTTATACTATCAAGTAGATGAAGGATTGCAGCTGTTCAGGAATGAGATCTCACCGATGTTCATCGATGATGATAGCAACATATCATCTACTAAATTCTCGAATTCACGTTCATTAGCACCCAATATCGTATGGAAATTCGTCCCAGGACAACCTGATATTAGTAAACTGCATGAATTTAAGACAGTCGAAAATCCTTACTTTTTTATGGAAACTGCATGAAAACTAATAGAAGCGAAAAAAACGATTATAAATACAATGAGGATAATAGCTTAGCAGAAATAACTGCTTATATTAATGATACATACAGTGAACATTATTCCAAAAACAAATATCAAGCAACAGAATTCATCATCGACTCAGGACACGGAACGGGTTTCTGTATCGGCAATGTCATGAAATATGCTCAACGATATGGGAGGAAGGGTTCTCGAGATGACTGGAAAAAGGACTTGTTAAAAGTTATTCACTATGCTATAATACAACTTCATGTGCATGAGATTGAGAATGAAAAAGATAAATAAGTATATTTTAAATTCAGATATTGTCGTCAGTTTTGCATTGAATCCTCTTCGTTGGTGGAGATTTCATTGGCATATGGAGACTATGAATGATATGGATCCGGGATTGATTATCGATGTTAGATTGATAGTCGGGCCGATTAATGTGTTGCTATTCATTGATGATGGTAGTTGGTAAACAAGGAAAATATTATGGAAATTAAGATTGATCTAGAAGCGCTTCGAAAGCGTAAACTATTTGTTGCCACACCGATGTATGGTGGACAATGTGGAGGAATGTATACACGTTCTATCTGCGACTTGACTGCGCTATGTGTAAAGTATGGGATCGAAGTACGCTCATACTTCTTGTTTAATGAGTCGCTGATCACTCGAGCACGTAACTATTGTGTCGATGAGTTTCTCCGCTCTGATGCAGAACACATGCTATTCATCGATTCTGATATCGGATTTAATCCGCAAGACGTCATCGCTATGATGGCATTGCAGTCACCGGAATCACCCTATGATGTCATGGCAGGTCCTTATCCCAAGAAGTGTATCACTTGGGAAAAGATCAAGCAAGCAGTCGATGCAGGTGTTGCTGATGAAGATCCCAATCGTCTCGAAGATTTCGTGGGTGATTTCGTATTCAATCCAGCAGTGGATGAGAACGATCCTTCTACAAAGAGCATCCGTCTTGATGAACCCGCACAGGTGCTCGAGACAGGTACAGGTTTCATGATGATCCGGCGCGCTACATTCGATAAGTACAAGGCAGCATATCCTCAGTATTCGTATAAGCCAGATCATATCCGTACAGAAGCATTCGATGGTAGCCGTGAGATCCACGCTTACTTCGATTGTATCATCGATCCTAAGACAAAGCGTTATCTGTCAGAAGATTACATGTTCTGTCAGAATGTCCGTAACATGGGCAGCAAAGTATGGATGTGTCCATGGATGCACCTGCAACATACGGGTGCTTATGTGTTTGCTGGCAAGTTGCCTGCTCTAGCATCGATTGGCGCATCTGCTACTGCTGATGCAGGTCTTGTCGGTAGGAACACAAAGAAGATTAAACCTATCAATACGCAAGCACCCAATCAGGATCTGCTGAAGAATTTTAAAAAAATATAAGGGAAACATATATTATGAAGTTAAGTGAAAATACTATCAATATCTTGAAGAACTATGCTGTCATCAATCCATCGATCTTGGTAAAGACAGGCAGCATGCTTTCTACTGTGTCTCCTCAAAAGTCCATCTTCGCTAAGGCAACTGTTGAGGAGACATTTCCTACACAGTTCGCGATCTATGAACTGTCTAGATTCCTGGGTGTTCTCTCGCTATTCAATGAACCAGAATTAGATTTCGGTGAGAAACAGATGACTATCATCTCAGGTAGCCAGACCTTGAACTATACCTATGCTGATCCTTCTATGATCGTCACACCACCTGAGAAAGATATCAATTTCCCGGGTGCTGACATTGATTTCGATATCACCCAAGAAGATCTGCAGAAGGTTGTACGAGCAGCGGGCGTCTTGCAACTCCCAGATATTGCTGTCGTAGGTGACGGCGCAAACCTTAAGATGTCTTGCACTAACTCTAAGAATCCTAGCACTGATGCTTTCAATATCAAGTTAGGAACGACTGATATCAGTTTCAATATGATCTTCAAGGCAGAGAACATTATTAAGTTGATTTCTACTAATTATAATGTTAAGATATCATCTAAGGGGTTAGCTCTGTTCTCATCTGACTCTAAACCAGATCAACCTAGCGTACGCTATTATGTTGCTACAGAAGCTACAAGTTCTTTCAAAAACTAAGGTTGTATTAAGATGGTTATGGTTCGTGATGAATTTCTATGGGTCGAGAAGTATCGACCGAAGAATATAAGTGATTGTGTGCTACCTGGTGAATTGAAGACAGCATTTCAGCAGTTCGTAGACAAAGAAAAAATTCCGAATCTACTCCTAGCAGGCGGGGCTGGTGTGGGTAAGACCACAGTGGCTCGCGCCATGTTAGAGCAGATAGATGCAGATTATATCATAATTAACGGGAGCATGAATGGGAACATCGATACACTTAGGAATGAGATACTACAGTTTGCTTCCTCGGTATCTTTTGCGGGAGGCAGAAAGTACGTCATCCTTGACGAGGCCGACTACCTTAATGCAAATTCAACGCAGCCAGCTCTACGCAATTTCATGGAGGAATTCTCAAGGAACTGCGGTTTCATACTCACCTGTAACTTTAAGCAGCGCATCATCGAGCCCCTACACTCGAGATGTTCGGTCGTAGATTTTAAGTTTGCAAAGAGTGACATACCTAAGTTGGCTTCGCAGTTCTTTAAGCGGACTTGCAAGATATTAGACACGGAAAACATTACTTATGACAAAGCTGTTGTTGCTGATCTTGTTTCTAAGCATATGCCTGATTGGCGACGTGTGCTTAATGAACTACAGAGATACTCCGTAAACGGTACCATCGATTCTGGTATCTTTGTCAATCTATCTGACGAGAAGTTTAAGGCTCTCGTCAATATCCTTAAGGCTCGGAACTTCAAAGAGATGCGCGTATGGGTAGCAGAAAACTCTGACTCTGATTCTGCTGCGCTATTTCGTAAGTTCTATGATACTGTATATTCTCATGTCAAACCCGATTCTATCCCAGAGCTCGTCATATTGATCGGCAAGTATCAGTATCAAGCAGCATTCGCTGCCGATCATGAGATCAATATGGCAGCATTCTTGACTGAAACGATGATGTCTGTGGTGTTTGAATGAACCCCTTTGATTTCGTCAACGCAATCAATATCACCAAGAAGGATCTGATTAGAGACTCTGATCATCCTGACCTGATAGAAAAGGAATACAACTCTTTTGTAGTAAATAGAGCATTGTCATACTTTTCTGATACTATTATGTACGCTAATGAGATAAACCGCACAAATTCGATAGATAACATTCTGAAAAATGACTATTACATAAATAGTATACGTTGTGGTAAGCGTTTTTCTAAATGGCATAAGAAACAGAAGAATCAACCTGTTGATGTTATTCAAGAATATTATAACGTAAATTATATCAGAGCTCTTGAGATATCAAAGTTGTTATCAAAAGAACAAATTGACCTTATAAGAATAAGAATAACAAAAGGTGGTAATTATGTTCGATCTGAATCAGATGGTGGAGGTGTACCTTAAAAATCCAGAAGATTTCTTAAAAGTAAAAGAGACCCTATCAAGGATAGGTCTTGCTTCTAAGAAAGAAAACACCCTATATCAATCATGCCATATCTTGCACAAGCAAGGTAAATATTATATCGTTCATTTTAAAGAGCTATTCCTTCTAGATGGAAAGAACGCAGATTTCTCAGAAGGTGATATAGCAAGACGTAATAGGATCGTGAATCTATTAGACGAATGGGATCTGATAGAACAAGCAGATCCTAATAAGACAAGCAATACAGACATCCCTTTAAATCAGATAAAGATCATCCCATTCAAAGAAAAAGGGAACTGGAATCTGATCACTAAATATACAATCGGCAATCGATACTAAGATGGAACACTATCGTTCGGTCTTCATATCTGATGTTCATCTCGGAACTAAGATGTGCCAGGCAGAGCTACTATTAGATTTTTTAAAAACGTTTGAATGCGATAACTTATATCTTGTTGGGGACCTGATCGATGGTTGGGCTCTCAGCAAGAATTTTTTTTGGCCACAATCGCATAATGATGTGATACAGAAGATCTTGCGTAAAGGTCGTAAAGGGACTAAGATCTATTACATTGCCGGCAATCATGACGAGTTCCTCAGGGTGTTTGCTCCTCAGATGTTTGGCAATATCGTCATAGAAGATACTATAATCCATACGACTGTTGACGGCAGGAAGATCATGGTCTTGCATGGCGACCAATTTGATGTGATAGTCAATAAGATGAAGTGGCTCAGCCATCTTGGGAGCTGGGCATATGATGTCTCTATCATGCTTAATACAGTCATTGCTAAGATCCGAAACACGTTCAATCTACCTTATTGGTCGCTAAGCGCCTGGGCAAAATACAAGGTAAAGAAGGCTGTAAATTTCATCTCAGATTACGAAGAGAGCCTGTTAAATTATGCAAAATCGAAAAGTGCTTCTGGTATTATTTGTGGTCATATTCATCATCCAAATATACGTGATATAAATGGGTTGACCTACATGAACTGTGGCGATTGGGTCGAAAGCTGCACAGCGTTGATAGAAGATAAAGACGGCAATTTTTTTATAAAAACTAGTTGACATTCTTATCATAATAACGTATATTAATAATATGAAAACAACAGCACACAAATCAGCATCGGCAAAAGCACTGGCAGATCGTAAGTATCACCAGCGTATTGTGCTTGCTAAAAAAGGTACCGGTTCCTATAACCGTAAACGTCTGGAGAACTACAGTGATCACTGCAAAAACAATGTGTGACCTGCGGCACAAGATATATAAGCGCGAAGGATGGACACACACTTTTGGTGAAAGCCAAGCCAAACGCATCAAAAGTGCATATATAATCACAATGGACATTAAAAAAAATCACTGGAAAGCAGTAAAAATGGAGAACTACAATGCGTAAGTTAGCAATTGCAGCTGCATTGATTGCAAGCACAATGTCCGCAGAAGCAGGACAGCGCAACCATAACCATCAGTATCATCATCAGCACCAACAATATCGCCATAATAACAACAATGGTGCAGTATTTGGTGGTATCGTAGGTGGACTGATCATTGGCGGCATGCTTATGAATCAGCAGCAGTATTATCATCAACCTAGATATCAACCAATGTGTCAGAACATATTCATGGGTAGCTATTGGAATGGTTATCAGTGGGTTCAGCAGTATCAGACGATGTGTAACTGATAAATATCAACATGATATCATTCAGGGAATACATAACAGAAAACTCCGCTCTTCACGTCTTTGATGTGGACGACACATTGGTTCATTCCGATGCTAAGATCCATGTCAAAGATAAAGCAGGTAATACTGTCAAAAAGCTCTCTCCATCTGAATATAACACTCACAAATTGCACCCAGATCATCAATATGATTACAGCGAGTTTAGAAGCTCTAAGGTCTTCAGCCATTCCTATCCTATCAAGAAGATGATCCGCACCATCAATGCTGTGCAAGCTACGACAAACAAGAATCCTAAAAATAAAGTTATCATCAATACAGCAAGAGCAGATCTTGACAATAAAGACAATTTCATAAAGACACTCTCTGCTCACGGCATCAAAGACATGGACAGCATCCATGTCTACAGGGCAGGAAATATACCTGGCAATGAGCCGCCTGCTCACAAGAAGTTAGTCTATATCAGACAGCATCTGGATAAACATCCTTATTCGCATGTCAAGATGTATGACGATTCTAAGGAAAATCTCGATGCTTTCCTCGGATTGAAGCGCGAGTATCCCAAGACTCGCTTCCATGCGTATCATGTGTCCCCTGACGGCACGATGAAAAAACACTCAAATTAATTTTATTTTTTTAATAAAAGCAGTTGACATTTTCTAAGTTTTATCGTATATTAATAATATGATGAAAACAAAGGAAAACAGCATGTTCAACCACCTCAACATCGATCAGATCCGGTCTTCTCTAGACTTCCTCGAGGCAAGCTACAGCAAGGCCATGGACGATGAGGCATACGGCCTCGCAGACACGATCCTAGCCTTTATCGATACCCTGACGGAAGAACTGACTGCCAAGATTATGGCAGAGAATCCATACACCACTGCAGCTGATGTGCGTTATTTTGAAAATATTGGTTGACATTTTTATCATAATACCTTATATTAATAATATGATGAAAACAAAGGAAATGAAAATGATTCGCTCTAAGAAATACGAAGTCAAGAACTTCATCCTGGCAGCTATGAACCGTGGCGAGACTGATCTCGAGATCGTGTCAGAGATGTGCCATAAGATGGGCAAGAAGCTAGATACAGCCAAATCCCAGGTCTATGGGTATCGTAAGGTCTTTATCGAGTCCAAGCGCACTAAGATTGTCACGAACTTGATGAGTGGCAAGCAGATCGAGATCCTTGCTTCTACTCCTTATATCTGCAATCCAGCAAATGAAGCTTATTGGAGCATGTAAAAAACGGTTGACACTTTTATCATAATACCTTAATATCAAATAATAGAAACACACAAAGGAAATATAAGATGGCACATTTAGTAGAAACTATGGCATACGCTGGTGAGACTCCTTGGCACGGTCTGGGTGTTCCAGTCCTCAATGATCTGACGCCAGATCAGATGCTCGTTAAGGCAGGCCTTGATTGGACTGTAGATAAGATCCCAGCATTCGTTCGTATCGGCGAGCAGCTTGTTCCTACGGGACAGAGTGCTTTGGTGCGTTCTTCTGACAACAAGATCCTTTCGAACATCTCGGAAGATTGGAATCCTGTGCAGAATCATACAGCATTCGAGTTCTTCAAGGACTTCGTAGATGCAGGTGATATGGAGATGCATACTGCTGGTTCTCTCCGTGAAGGAAAGAACGTCTGGGCCTTGGCAAAGGTTAAGGACTCGTTTGAGATTCTCGGAGGTGACCGTGTTGATTCTTATCTTCTGTTTAGCAATCCTCATGAGTATGGGAAGTGCATTGATATCCGGTTTACTCCGATTCGTGTCGTATGTAATAATACTCTTACTCTTTCTCTGGGTACTTCTAGTG
>Ga0209355_1000371_pt1 | contig 27466 bp, 38 predicted proteins | sample LauGreSBDMM110SN_3_FD_187563 | JGI IMG/M metagenome (GOLD analysis project Ga0209355, IMG submission 187563) | Freshwater lake microbial communities from Lake Michigan, USA - Sp13.BD.MM110.SN (SPAdes) (version 2) | ecosystem: Environmental > Aquatic > Freshwater > Lake | place: Lake Michigan... | reverse complement strand
ATCAACTGGCTCTGTATCTACAGGCTCTGTATCAATTGGCTCTGTATCTACAGGCTCTGTATCAATTGGTTCTGTATCTACAGGCTCTGTATCAATTGGTTCTGTGTCTACAGGAGTTGTGTCTACAGGTTCTGTGTCCACAGGAGTTGTGTCTACAGGAGTTGTGTCTACAGGAGTTGTATCTATTGGAGTTGTATCTATTGGGGAACTATTGCCACCAGTAGTTAAATTGGAGCCTTGTGGTGCGGGTACAGAAATAACAGTCTCAGTATATTGACTTACAGGTCCAGACCAATTAGCAACTCTAACTGTATAGGTAGCGCCTTCTGTCAAACCAGTTAATTGAATAGACGCTGGTGCACCATCTGTATTATATGTTCCACCTTCGTATGGATTTTCTGCATCTGGATCATCTGTTACTACTTGATAAAACCAAGTGTTTGCTGTGTATCCTTCAGGTAAAGACGGTGTAATAGTTGCAGTAGTTCCTGCAACAATTGGAGTTAAAATTATTGGGGCAGGGGTTGGAATGTTGTTATTAATTGCAGTAACTAGTTGACTTGATTTAGTGTTTAATGATGACTCAAGAGATGTCTTTGTTGATACCGCTGAGTTTACCGTATTGGTTAAAGATGTAGTATTAATAGCATTTATATTAGATGTGTTTGTAGTATTTTGAGCAACTACTGGAGTAAGGCTTGAGTTTAATTGTGCAATAGTTGCATTTGCTGAGTCAACCGCTGCCTGAACTGTTTCCGTATTTGGATCTACATACGGAGTAAATGCTGCACCTTGGCTTATTTGTCCAGCAAAACCCGCTCCAACATTAGTATCTGTAATTGGAATGAGTGCACCGTTGGTTGTTTCTCTAACATTAAATCTTGCTTGATCTGGTATTGGTCCATTAGCAGTCACACTTGCTATCCATGCACCATTATTTGGATTTACGTCAGCATTAAATCTTATTTGCGCCATCTGCGTAGAAGCGTCTTGTTGTGGGTACGGGCGAAGATCCCAAGCGATATCTAAACTTGTACCAGTTGTTGCATAAGTAATACCTGTTCCTGTGCTCCAGGTTGTCCAGTCCCATCCCGCTATAGATACGGATGGGGCACTTGGAGTTGTATGGTATACGCCACCCTCATTTACACCAAACGTTATGGTTGCATTAGAACCAACATAAACGTTGTTATAAACAGTTCCTCCCATTTGCATACCGAATGGAAGATTCATTTGAACACCAGCATCATCTACACCAGCAAGTACATTTGTGCTTGTTCCAATAGTGGCTTGTAAATTATTGACTGCTGTTTGAGCAGCGTCAATAGCAAGGTTTGCTTGAGTTAATTCGGTTTGTGCAGTTGCTTGTGCTGTAGATGCTTCTGTTTTTGCTGCAACGGCTTCAGATATTGCTGTCTGAGCCTCTGTTATTTGTGTTGTTATATTATTTATGGCGGTAGTTGCAGTAGTTACTGTAGCCTTTGCATCTTGAACTACCTGAAAACTTTGATCTATTGGGGTAACAGATAAATCAACACTGCTAATAGTATTAATAGCAGATTGAACATTATTTACTTCTGTATTAGCCAAAGATATTTTTGTGGCTACCTCTGCTGTAATACCTTGGGCTTGGGAATATTCGGTTTGTGCCTGTGTTATCTCTACTATGGCATTGTTTGTGGCTGTGGTGGCTTGCTGTACCTCTGTAGTAGCAACTGAGAGTGCATCGTTTACTGCTTGTTGCGCTGGACTTACGACTACCTGTTCTTGTCCGCCTTGATCTGTAGCCCACGCATAACTTGGTCCAATAAAAAATAGCCAACCCGTTACAAAAAGGCTAGCTAAAAAGTATTTTAACTTTCTACTCAATTGGATCTCCAATGCAACAATATTTTTGTTACATTGAAATTATATCATGTATACCTATTTAAATACTATTAGTTAATTGGGATTATCTGTTTTATAAAAACCAGTTCCTTTAAACTGTATACCAAAAGATCCGTACACCTTAGTCATTAGACACCCGCACTTTTCACAGATTTCCGTAGAATCTGCTTCAGAAAAAGACTTTACTACTTCTTTATCTAAGTCGCACCTTACACATGCATACTCATACGTTGGCATCTACTTATTCCTTGCTCTTTGTTTTGCTAAAGCATCAAAATCTTTTACTTTAGTCTCCCCCATGTATCCCCAAGCGTATCCATCTTCAATCATCTGTTCGTTAATAGACTTTGTGTTGCCGTCAATGTAAATCCATCCAAGTATGCGACCATACTTTTCTGTGCTGTCTGGTTTTTCTGTTTTTACAACTATAACCTTTGCGTCTTTAAACTTAGACTTAAGATATTCTTTTGATTCGAGGCCTAATGTTTTTTCAAGCTTATCAATAGTTCTAGACTCTGGCGTATCGATACCTGCCAGTCTAAGTCTTTGAGCATATGAAATACTAAATCCTAGATCTATGTCGACATCTACTGTGTCTCCATCTACAATTTTTGTTACTTGCTTAATTCTGTACTCAAACATTATTCTCCTAAAATATTAAAGAGCAGTTTGCGGACGTGCTCAGGTCCATCCTTCGGGTAGCGACCCGAATAGCCTGCGACTCCCCGATGAAGGGGTGCAGGTTCTTATTATACTATTTATTTGATCTTGATGACTTTTGGCTTTTTTTCTTCTGGGACATTTTTACTAATGTGTATATGGAGCATACCGTCTTTCATTTCAGCGTTATCAACTTCCATATATTCTCCTAATGAAAATGACCTTTCAAAATTTCTTTTGGCAATACCTTCGTGGATATATTCTCCATCCCACTGTTCTCCGTGTAGTTCACCCTTGATGACCAAATTATTATTTTCAACAGAAATGCTGATGTCTTCACGTTCAAATCCAGCAATTGCCAAACTAATGCCGTAGGCACCGTTATCGAATTTGACTAGATCGTAAATTGGATAGTTGGATCCTGAAGATTGCATTTTTGCAAAATTTGTATCCCATCCAATAAAAAATGGATCATTGAAAAGATCCATAGCAAGTTTTGTTACCATTTTATTCCCCTTTCAAGCGAATAATTTAAATTAGGCCCCATTCGGCGACCTATATATTATTATATCATTTATTAAAAAATTCTACCAGTCAGACATTTCTTGCATAAGCTTCAAAAGGCTGGATATGTCTTTTTGGCTGGTTACTATCATAAAGTCATCTATCCCATATTTTTTAGATATGTCTCTAATTTGCTGCTTAACTTCTTCCATGCTACCACGTATTAAATGCTTTCTTTTTTCCCAAATAGAGGGTTTTAGTCCTTCATTTGTTGCCCATGATTGATAATGATATTCTATGTCTGAGTCTAGGTCATCTTTGTTTTCTCTAATAAGTGGGTCAATAATTAATACTATCTTAGTATTTTTTAATTTATTAATTGATTCTTTTAAAAATGATTCTTCTAATCCACTATCATTAATAATAGCATAGTCTGTCCATTTATTAGCTAAGTCAATTGTCATTGGAGAATTTGCAATTGTATAAGAAATTGGCGCTTGGTCCCCCATCTTGTTAAAAAATTTATCTGCCCACTTATCCGCAAGCTCTATTCTTTTTTCGACAGTACTTATTAAAGACTCGTCAAAATTATACATATCTATTGCTTCTTTTTGTTCATCTTCAAGCATTTTTCCAGCAACTAAATTAAATGTTACTCTATTTTTGCCGTTAAAATTCATTGTATTAAAAAATCTAATTGCATACTCTGGGCTTATAGTATAAGCCCTAAACGCCATCATGAATTTAAGATTTTTTGATACTCTCATCATGCCTTGCAAAAAGGGAACATAGTCTGGTGAGGATATAGAGTAGGTCATAAGAACAGAATAGGCTCTTGATTTTTCTAAAGTCCATGCCATGTCAACTAATTTATCTTGCGTGTTACCAAAATCAAACCTATGCATCCAATGAAATTTCATTTTTTATTTTCTTTATATGAATTAAAAAATTGTTCTGCCCAGTATGTATGATATGGAATTCCAGAATGCCCACGGTCTCTGGCCGACAGATCTTTTGTATTGTATCCAGACTCTTCTGCCCATTTATAAAAATTTTTGACATTACCAATATCTACATAGCTATTAAATAAACCACTTTCTCTGATAGTTGCAGAAGCATATTGATCCCAAGTTCCCCACAAAAAATTTATTTCCATTACCTTACAAGTCTGTTCCATTAACATTATATTATGAATTGAGTTTATAACAAAGTCAGATTTTCTTTCATCACTCATATATTCATGAATCATGAGTTTCCCGTTTGCTATTGCCGATTGTTTCATTGCCTCTTCAGGCAAGTTGTCATCTATAAAAAAGGACTCAGAGTCATTAATTATTGCATCTTTAAATTCTTTTAAAAGGAATTTATCTTTAAGGTTATATGAAGCCATTGTTTCTAAGCCAATTTTTTGTTCCCAAAATTTTTTTATATCGTTCCATTTATAATGTCTATAAAAATCTGGATAGTTAACAAATAAATTATTTGGTTTTCCGTATTTTTGCATGTAGCTAACTATTTGCCTATTTATTGCAGGGATACCAACAGCCCGAACTCCTACGTTAAAAAATCCAGAACATGGCTCTTCATTTATAATTTTTTTATATAATTGATTTGCCCAAATATTTTCTAATTTATTCCCAAGACCCTCTGTTTCAGAGCAGCCAGCAAAAAGAACATGTGTTCCAGAATGATTGTTTGTGAATTCGTCTGACCGCAATCCTTCGGAATTATAACTATAAATAATTTCGTCATCTTCTGGGATGCCCAGCTTTTCTTCATGTATCATTAATTTAAAACTTGAGTTTGGGATTTGAAAACGAATTAATCCTTGCTTAAATGGAGGTCCAGAAAAGTTTTCTTTTTTGTATATGTTAATATTTTTATTCATTATTTTCTTCCTCAATCTCAATCAGGCCATGTTGTTTTGCTATTTTTTTTGCTTCTTCTGTTAAAGTAATTGTTGCTTCAAGATTTTCATTATATTCCACAGATATTAAATCTTTTTCATAAAGACCAAGAAGCGTTTTGTCTATATAGTCTTTGTGAGATTGCCATAGTTCTGGGGCCAACTCCTCTGCTTCTTCTGTAATTTTAAAAATTATTTCGCCGTATTCATCAACGCCAGATATTTCAATAGCTCCTATTTCAATATAATACTCAAGGTCTCTGTCAAACTGTTCTTCTGAGTCTTCCAAAATATCTCCTTGTACAACAGGTAGGACTCGAACCTACGGTTACCGAATTATGAGTTCGGGGCTTTAACCAACTAAGCTACTGTTGCCCAGTTAGTATATTATACTTATAATGCTGCTGCCAGTCAATGATATCATTTTTATCATTAATAAGTGGCTGACCCTTTATATTTAGGCTAGTATTTAATAAAACTGGCACACCTGTTTCTTGATAAAATTTATTTAAAACACGCCACAATCCTCGATGCTGTTCTTTGTTTACTGTCTGTACTCTAGACGTGCCGTCTACGTGAACAACAGAGGGTATTAAATCTGGTTTTTTACATTTTACAGCATATTGCATGTATGGTGAATTAAAATTCATTTCAAACCATTCGCTAGCACATTCTTCCATAATTACTGGGGCAAACGGCCTAAAGTTTTCTCTTTGTTTAATTAAATTAACTTTATTTTTAATGTCTGGGTCTCTGGGGTCCGCTAGTATACTTCTATTGCCTAATGCTCTTGGTCCGTATTCGGCCCTTCCGTTTGCTACTGCTACTATTTTATTTTTTAATATTTCATCAACAATTTCATTAACGGGATATTCCCCTGATAAATTATATCCAAGATATGGACCATTCCAATTTAAATGTTTGCCATACAATAACGCTGCTGCTCCCAATGAACTTCCAGCATCTCCTGGGTTGGGCATAATCCAAACGCTATCAAATATTTTCCAAAGCAATGTGTTGGCAGAGCAGTTAAGGGCACACCCTCCCATAAAAACTAAATTTGTTTTTTCAGTTATTGATTTAGCCATATTCATAAATTCAATTAGTCTTTGTTCATAAATTAATTGAGCAGAGGCTGCAATATCAAATTTATCTTGGTCTGACACCCAGCCCCAGTCAGTAATTCCTTTATGAAAATTGTATTTTTGTTTTGTTATGCTTGGAAAATATTCATTAACTTTTTTTAAATACTTATTTGGATCTCCGTAACCAGCCATTCCCATCATAATGTATTCTTCTTGATTTGGCATTAACCCTATAAGCTGAGTAAATGCGGAATAAAAAAGTCCAAAGCTTACAGGGTAGTTTTGTTTGTAAACTTGTTTAATGTTAGATCCTTCTCCCACCCATACCGTAGAAGTATTAAATTCCCCAATTGCATCTAAAACTACAATAACCGCATCTGTATAATTACTTGTGTAGTATCCTGCTGCTGCGTGGGATTTGTGATGCCCAAAGGAAGCCCTAGGAATTTTTTTAAGGGGTGTTTGAAGAAAGTATGGCTTGTCACCACCAAACCCGCCATGAATGGCTATACGGGCCTTCTTTAGCCATCTGTTTTCATAATAGGCTATTTTATCTGGATACCCGTACTCTAATGCATCTTTAATTAAACTATCATTTGTAAACCAATCATTTTTTTGCTTACTATATCTTTCGGCATGCCCAGAAAATAATATGTCTCCATCTTTAATTAAAGATACAGAAGCATCATGGGAAGTTTCATTAATTCCTAAAATTATCAATATATGTACCTATCTTTTTGCTTAGGCTGTTTTATAAATATTTTTTTTATTTTATAAATAACCTTATAGTATAAATAAATAATAAATCTATAGTCCAAGTTTTTTCATTTCTCTTATAAAATTTTCATATATGTGTATATGTGTGTGGGCACCCCAATGCCCTTCCCAAACTTCAAGATCCCTAATATCCCAATCTGTTCCCCTATGAAAAAAATTTTCATATTTATCTTTAAAATTTTGATGGCACACGCTTTCTTTTTCTGGAGAAATGCCGTCTGGCGGTATTGTCTGGTCCCAGTCTTCTGATAATTCAAAAAAATTTTTAAATTTATCATACATTTGTTGATTGTTATCTTCATATACGTCTAGCCATGTTGTCCATAGTAATTTTATATTATTTGAATGACAATATGTTTCTAACATTGAAATAAACATTAAGTTAATCCAAACTCTATGTTCATTTGGAAAAACTTCTTCTACTTTGGCTGGAAGCTTTATGTACCTGCTATTTTTAGAAAGATGTATTGCTCTATAAGGTCCTTTGTCGGATCCATATGTTTTTTCTAATATTTTGTTATGAGGTGCTGAGGTTAATATTTCAGAATCTATAAATACATGAGTTCTGGCAAACGATGGTAATGCACATAGGATATATTTTGGATTACCATATTTTTCAAAATAGTTAAAAATGTTATAAACTATTTGCATAACGGATCCTCCACGATAAGACACATTATTATATTTAAGGCCTAGATTTTTAGCTACCATCTCCCCCCATATTGCCCCATCTTTAACCCCTAAACCATAGGTTTGCGAACACCCAGCAAATAAAATATCTACATTTTTAATAAAATCTGGGCCCCTGTGTCCATCTGTATTTATTCTTTTTTCTATATTATCGCTTAAATCAAAATACATTCTGTCTTCGTTTAAACGCAATGTATTTTGCAGTAGCATTGGCTGTTCTGGCTCTATGTTATTAATACAAGACCACATTAGATTTACAGTTTCTTTATTTTGTAATTTACTAAAAACATCATTATTATTTTCTTGCCAGGAAGATGCTCTTTTATTTTTCATCTTTTTTGTTTTCTATAAAATGCAATTCTACTATTTGTTGCACATACTCTGAAAAATGCTTTCTTATGTTTCCAGGTGGCCTAGATCCAATAGCATTCCATATTCTTTGATATTCAACAATGTTTGAAAATGTAGTTGGGCATACAACCATTCCATTGTATTCTTTTAATACTGTTGGAAGTGGAACATGCTTGCCACAGCATTTGCATTCTTTTGCTTTTTCTTGATATTCACTCATAATGTTGTCATCCTTTCTAAAGACTCTGACAAACTAGTTGGCATACGGGGAGCCCGTATCATGTTGGTAGCCGTAACATCTGGGTTATCTTTTGAGAAGTCGTTATCAAAACTCATAGATTCATATGTATGTATTTTGATTTCTTGATTTGTGTCGTATTTTGTCCTAGATATTGCATTGTAAACAGAGCCACAAACTGCGTCGGCTAAGTCTTTTGAACCTTTCCTAGGGTGATCAACTCTGTCTTTCATAATTTTTAATTGCAATAGTTCATCTATAAGTAATGGTATGTGTGGGCCTTTAAGTCTTTCTTCTAAAACTATCATTGCCATGTCATCATAATGTTTTTTAGCAACAGACAAAATTTCCGTATTAACTCCGTACTGTTTTAATTGTTGCATCATGTCGTGAGAGTTCCATCTATCAAAAGTACAAAGTCTTATTTTAAATCCTTTTGTCTGTAAAGATAATATGTAGTCTCTTACTTCTGCAAAGTCCACAGATTTGTCTGGTGTGGGAGTCCAAAACCTGACAGCATCTACTTCTACTATTGGAGCTGGTTGGGAGTATGTGTCTGTGACTTTTACATTAACCCATTTTTGAACATGCGCTAACGAAACTGCACAGTGGTCATGTTTTTGTGCAAGGTCTACGTGTATAAAGTATTCTTTATCTGGATCTGGGGCAAACCAATTTTCAAATCTTCCAAATTGATCTATGGCAATTGCTGTGTTATTAAATGCAGTTTCTATTTTTTCTCTTGATTTAAAAAACGCATCTACTGCGTCTGACGGCATGCAGGCAAAACGTCCTAGTGCATCCATTGAGTTTTTATAAAATGCTACTTTAAAGTCATCAATGCTTCTAGTTGGATTAATTTCCCAAGTTGGTCTTTTTAATGCGTATACTTTTGGAATAGAATAAGAAAGTATATGGTCTTCTTCCCATTCAACTACAAATTCATTACCTTCAATTCCGTCTGGTAAATCTAGGTCCATTTTAAAATTATGACTTCTTACTACAGTTTCTTTTTCAGCAATAACAGATTCATAAAATTTTTGTATTGGGTCATTTTTAAACCTTGGGAAAGAAAGCAATATTACTTTGCCAAAGTCTGGGAAACGTGAATCTACCGATGCCCTATACATATCATATATTGCATCTGCGGTTTTTGCTTGATCGTGTCCAGTTGTATTTTCTGTAGCAAATCCTGAAATCTCATCAAGGATAACAACAATAACGTTATAACCTTCCCAAGCCTCACGCTCAGAGTGACCAGAATGAACTGTAATAGATTTATCAAACTTCATTTCAGAAGCTTTATCTGTGTACTTTCCAGTAAACCACGGAGACTTTTCAATTCGTGTTTTAAACCCTTTAAAAAAAACATTGTTTGCTTGCTGTGCGTTAATAGCAATATTTAAAATATCAATTGCATCTCCTGGTGGCTTTCCGTAATATGCCGCTGGGTCTTTTAAGCATAATAATAAATAAACTATATAGGCTGTTGCAATTGTTGAGCAGTAGTCTTTACCAGAACCCTTACCAAGTTGAGCAATTACTTCGTTAGCCGTTTGCTTAAATATTCTAGAACCTTCTTCTTCTCCAAAAAGTTTCATTAGTGTTGCTTCTTTATATATTTGCGAACTTTTTTCAATTAGAGTATATTGATATTCGGAAAGTGGTGGAAGTCCAAGATACTCTGGGTTGGTTACAAATGCTCTTAGATCTACTGGTCTTTCTTCAAACTCTTCTCCATCGAGTATGTCAATAAGGTCATTAAAATTAAGATCCACTTACTTCCTCAATAATTTCTATTGGTTCAACAATCCCAGTAATTTGAGATAGTCTACGTGCAACATCCATTTTGCATTTTGGACAACTGGCTGTTACCTCTTTTAATATTTTAATTAAAATGTCTTGCTTATGTTCTGTCTCTGCAATTTGAGATGCCATCTCAGCATTATCTAGTAAGCCTACCTCTTTTAACATTGTAATTCTTTTAGTCTCAATGTCTGAAATTAACTTAAGTGCGTTAGCCTTAACATTTAATTGTCCTGCCTGATCTGCATCCTCTACTGTTTTCCATGCTTCTTTAATAAGCATAGAGTAGTGTTGGTCAGCCCCAGAGATTGCTTCCTTAGCACGTTCTTTTGAACTTGTATCGTTATAGACAACAGTTTTCCACTCATCTATAAGCTCTACTACGTCAGACCTTTTAAATCCAGTTAGGGTGGATATTTGTGTAGGATTGTTACCCTTTAATAGTTCGGCAACAACCTTATTCATTCGATCAAAATGATCAGATAATTCGATTTCCATATATAGTTATTATAATTCTAGTTGACTGAAAAGTCAATTAGATTTTGCTATTTTATATAATAATAGGTATCCAATTAGGTCGTCTATGTCATTATCTCCTGCAAAACCCTGGTTATTTTTTACCCTATTTAGCTTATCGTCAATTCTTACCTTTAATTGCTCTGTAGAATCAGCCGTTGAAAATATTCTAATTGGATCTAAAGCTGAGTTGCCATATGATATATTCTTTTCAATTAACATCTGTGCAATTTCTAAGCAAGAATTTAATATCTTGTGCCCTGCTGGTGCACTAATTGCATGAAGGTATAAGTCTTGGTATGAGAATTCTTTTACATCTGCAAACACTGGCTTTAATGTCATTCCATCTCCTTATATAATTGTTTAAGTCCTCTTAATGTTCCAATATCCATATACTGTCCACCTGGTCTTTCCGCCCTAATATTAAATCCTTGAGATATCCAATCTTTTAATTGTTTCCCTGGATGGTCTAGCTTAGGATCTATGAATCTTATCATATTATTTTGAAATAGCATAGTGCCCCACATGTCTAAATAATTACAATTATCTACTTTATCTTCTGAATCAACAACTTTATTATTAGAAACCAGTACTTGCCCAACACGACCTTTTAAACCCTCTACACATTCCCAGATTCCCAAAACAAGATCTGCAGTGTTTTCTTTAAATAATCCTTTATATATATTACCTGGAGCATTTAAAATAAACGTATCTGGCATACCCACAAGAACTGTGTCGTTGTAATTTCCGACCATATACTTGACTGCGTCTGACATTGTTGAAGGCTCACGAACCATTATTTTAACATTCATGTCCATATTTTGAATAATAGGAACCCATTCTGATCGTGTAGAAATTCTAACCTCATCGCATAACTCTAGCATTTGTTCTACATGCCATTGAAGTAATGATCTTTCATCTGATATGGGCAAACAGAATTTAGGTATTCCTCCAATTCTAGATGCTTTCCCTGAAGCTGGTAGCACCCCTATCGTAGCCATTCGTGATCCCTTCTTTTAGATAGAGACCAAGGTTTAGAAATCTCAAAATTATGTTCTTGCTTGTATTTATAATACTCTTGATTCTTAACAAATGTTTCGTGATTTATGTTTTTTAATTTGTCATCGCTATTAATTGTTTGGCTTCCCGTTTCAGGGGCCGTACTGATATCTGTTGATAATATTGTATTCTCAGGGCAAAACCTTGCAACTCTTTCATGAAAATCATTATCTTCAAAATATATGGGGTAAAAATATTCATCAAATATACCAATCTTTTCTATTACATTTTCTCCTACTGAAAAACATCCATAGTTATCATTTGTAAGTATCAGCTTGTCTGGTCCGCTTAAATCATCTATTTGTTGCAATGCATTGATGCCCCAAGTGGTGTCGGCAGAGGCAAATAGCCAGTACTTTGAATGCGGATAACATTTAATTCCCAAATTCCATGCGGCTGATAACCCTAGGTTTGCTGGCATATTAAAAACTTTAACATTTTCTTTTTGTGTTTTAAATTCTCCACCATTGTCTATAATCAATATATTGTCAACTGGATAATTAATTGAATTTAGCATTGACTCTAGTAAATCGTATCTATTTAATATTGGAACTATTAATACTGGTATGCTCATCGCTTTTTAATTAGTCCAAACTGTTCTAGATATCTTTGTATTGTCATTGGAGAAACCGCACACTCAATAGCAATTTCTGTAACTGTCTTTTTTTGTACAATATATCTTCTATATAGCCAAGGATGGCTTTGGTATAATTTCATCTTTTGGTTAAAACTTGATTTGAATAATGAGCAATTCCAAAACTATCTGCGACATCAAAATCGGTTAAGGATAAATTATACTTACTATTAAAATAATCTACCGTTCTTTGCTTACGCATATTCCTTAATTGATTTTTGTACCAAGAATCTGCATACCCTGGATTTTTTAATCTTATTGCAGATTTTTCATCCTTTGTTGGATTTTTGTTGCCAATGTACGCCTGCCACGAGGATGGGCCAATAGTAATAACCTTAGCGCCAGTAGACATAAGCTCAGCAATAACAACTCCATATACATATGACAATTTTATCACAGCATCGGGGGATCTGACAAGTATTGCGCCTTCTACAACTATATAATCAGACTTTAATTCATTAAGCATTGCTTTCATTTTAACTTTTGCATCATATATTTTTTCGTATATGTCTGATCCAGATAATTCTATTTTGCCCCATTTTAATGGGACGTCATTTTCCATTAAACAAAATGCTACTGAGTTAGTGGAAGCATCTATTCCTAAAACTCTGTTTGCTTTAGTTTTGACTAAACTAGCTAAGTTCATTTAGAATGCTCCATATTGCTGCTTTAGCTTGTTGATTAATGTTTTTTTCGCAAGAAGAGCACACAGATTGCTGGTTGTACCTACTTAGTTTAGTTTTACAAGATTTGCAAATTCTTGTTGCTCCATTTTTAATTGCTTTTTTTTCATAATATTTTTCCATTATTTTTCTATTTGTAGAAATACGACAACACTGTTCATTACAATATTTTTGATTATGTGTTCTGGGTTCAAAATCTTTACCACATTCTTTATTAAAACAAATCATATAGATGGCACCTTATAAGATTCTATTTGAACTGTTCCAGTAAGTCCTGCGTAGCATTCTTTTTTAACTGGGCAATAGGTGCAAGGCATTTTAGATTTTGTAGCTCCAGAGGGCTTCATTGGAAGATCTCCATCTTTAAAGTTGTCCCAAACCTCACACATCCAGGTAAAAGTTTCTTCAATAATAGCTGTATTTTTTTCATTCATGGATACTGGAATAACTATTAGTTCTTGTGTATTTTTGTTTTCATAAAGAAAAAATCCTTCTTTGGCTTTTTTTAATTTCATATAGGTAAGCAATTGCAACAAATGATTTGCTGTGGGTTTCATCTCCGACTGTCTTATGTCCCAGACCTCTTGCTTTGCTGTTTTTATTTCACCAACTACTGTTTCACCGTCATACTCCATAATTAAATCTATAAATCCTCTAATTGGAGGATACTCATTAACAATTTCTTCTTCTTCGGACTTCCACTCTGGCATTGTAGAAATAAGTTTTTGAAGTCTTTCGTGTGCCTGTGTTCCTTGAGCCATGTTAGCAACAGCAACGGCATCATTATCGTCTATAAACATTGCACCAGAAAATGCCATATACCAATATCTTGGGCAAGTACCATGTCCATATCCAAGCGAGCTTGGACTAAATGATTTCTTTGTCATTTCTCCGCTTGGACGTTTTGTATTCCTATAAGACTCATCAAGAAGATTTGCAAAAAGTTCTGGGTCGAAGAATTTTCCAGTATGTTTTTTAAATTTAAGATTCTTTACTATTTCTCTACTCATTTATGAGTTGTACCTAACAACATATTTAAGGGCATCAACAAGTTTGTCTATAGATTCTTTTACTGAATAATATACATTCTTTTTATTATTATTAACTGTTCCAGCTTTATCTTTCATAATAGTTGAGTATACAGAAGACATAACTGCAAATTTAGTAGACATTGCCTGTAGCTCCATAATTAAATGAGGTGCTTTAGCTGAAGGCACATCTGGGTTCATTAATAATTTTACCACAATTGCAAGAGCTTTATCTAAATGTTCATCCTTCATAAACTCATGTAAATCATTAAATTCAGTAATATCACTAATTAATTCTAATGTGTTTTTTGAATCAGATTTATTTTCCATCTCTATTTATCCAATCAGTATAATATCCAGCCCATAACCCTATTGGATATGCGATTAAAAATCCAATTAAAACTCCTATAAAAAATTTAATCAAAAGTGTAGTCTCCATATTCCATCACACTTTAAAGCATGTGCCTGTAAAGTAATCCTGCGCTCATTTGTTGTTGCATTAATTGGCGGTGTCACTTGATGCCAAGGGTCTCCAATTACATAAAACATACTGCCTTTAAAATACTCTACAATTTTAGGATATTCCATATCAAACTCTGCAATTTTATCCGAGTTAAATGGGTATCCTGAAACTTCTTTAATTTTATTTAATGCTTCCATTCCTTGCTGTTTAACAGTGTTTGCGTATTCGCTGTTTGAGTCTATATTCATTTCTTTATCCCAGACAGCTAAACCAGAACCATTGTTATGTACATCAATTGCAACTGTTATTGTTAATAAATCTTCTTCCACATTTTTATACTTTGACCAAAATTCTTTGTGGTCGTATGAGACTTTATCTGAATGAAGTTCTGTCGAGTAACCTAAATTAGGTATAGGAACAGGCAATGTCATATTCTCTTTTTTTAATCCAAATATTTGAAACCCAGGTATTGCTAAGTCATCTGCTAGTGCACATGGTCCAACTATTGAGTTTAAATTTTTTAATAATAGACCATATAATTCAGAAAAATTTTCCATGAGTATTGGATTCATTTTTGTATATGACTTTACATATTGATCTGGTCTGGAGCCGTTATAGGTGTCTAAATAAGCTGCTCCACCCATGGTATAAAACATATTTAAACCATTTCTTGGTCTAGCAGTCCAATATTTATTTAATGAATCAATTTTAGACACAATATCTTCGCACTGCTCTTCAGTTAACAATCTAACTAGTCCAGATTGTTTTATCATTTTTTTACCTTCTTCTTTGATTTATATGGACCCAAATCAGCCTTTATGCTTCCATCTTTTCTAATTCTTACTATTCTACCATTTTTAATAACAGTAGGATTAAAAGGTATTTTATTATTTGATCCCATTATTTTCCTCCCAACATTCTATTAGTTGTTCTAAAAGTGCCCATTCAATAACAGCAAGCCTTGTTTTACTGCTAGTAGAGCCAAGTATTAGTTTAAGTACTGGATACTTATCCCTGCTGACCTTAAAAGTATCTGTACAAATTTTAGACCATATACTTTGCGAAATAGAGATTGATTTTTCGTACTCTTTATAATCCACCACAAAATCTCTCCATTGAGCGTCACCTTTTTGATAATCACCACGTCCACTATTTTTTTGTTGTTTTGCTCCGTCACGTTTAGCCTCCGACCTTTCAGACATTAGTTAACCTTATACTGATTGCTATGTCCGTCTGGACATTTCCAGGACATAATTAAATTTGTTGGGTCCCAAAAAGATTCTTGTGCATCTTTATTGCACTTGCCACAAGGCTTTGTTCCAGGAATTAATTCTAAATCTTCTTTATGCAAAATTTCTGGTTTTTTAAAAAACTCATTAATTTTTGGCATCTATGCCCTTTTTAAGTACTTCAACAACTTTTGGATTCTCTTTTAAATACTGAACAGCTTTTGCACGTCCTTGAAATCTTTCTCCATTAACTGTGTACCACGCTCCACCCTTTTCAACAACTCCAACCATTTCAGCAACATCTAAAGTTTCTCCTACTGAATCAACGCCAAGAGTTTCTCCTTGGTAGTAAAAGTCATACTGTCCTGATAAATTTGGGGGCCCTAGTTTATTGTAATCAATAATCCAATTAACTGGCCTTCCAACTCTTTGTTCAATAATTTTATCTCCAACTTTAACTCCAGCTTTAATTGCATTTGCCTCAGCTTCAGAAGACCATAATTTAATTACCGTAGAAGAAAAGAATTTTACTGCCATGCCACCTGTTGGAATATGGCTTGCATGCATCGATCCAAATTGATTTCGTTGTTGTGAGATAAGAACAAGTAGTGTGTTTTTGTTTGCATAGTTTAACATTTTGACTGCGTGGGTCATGTCTTTTGCTTCTGCGCCAATCTGTTTGGTATCTTGAAGATCTTTCATTTCATTTCCATCTTTTTCAAAATAAATTGCTGGAAGCAAAGCAGATATTGAATCTACTACAATTAAATCTACTCCTGCGTCCATAAGTTTAGTTGCAACATCAACCATATCGTTAACTGTTTTAGCCGAAGAATAAATTAACTTTGATGAGTCTACTCCTAATTGCTCTGCCCATGATTGATCATATGATGCTTCTGCGTCAATCCAAGCACAAGTCTTGCCTTCTTTTTGTGCAATAGCAATCATTTGTAAACAAAATGATGATTTGCCAGCAGACTTATTTCCCCAAACCAAAACTTGTCTACCGTATCCAAGGCCACCCTTTAGGGATAAATTTAATCCTATGCTTGGCGTAGCTTGTTTTTCAACTTTGATATCTTGTGCTGATTTAACTCTTGCTCTTGTTTTTGGATCTAATTTTGCCAATATATCATCTATTAAAATTGTCATTGTTTTCTTTCTCTATATGCTCATTATAGCATTAAAATCAGGCTCTGTGTCATTATAATTAAAGTCTTTTGACCTTTTATTTAAAATAGGAGTAGGGGTTTTAGATATTTGGTTCTGCATCAGCATTCTGATTATCATCTGGCTGTTCAATTTTCTCCTTTAACTCAAATACAAATGAAGATGTATCTTCGTCATACTCAACATTTAAATTTTTATCTCCTTTTGACGCATTTAAAAATACATCTATGGGAATAGATATCTTTTTTTGCGATTCTAAAATAGCTACTAGAATGTTAGTAGCGCTCATTGCTTTATATACTTCTGCTGGTGTCTGGGTCACTTTATCTCCTTTATCATTAATGTACCGTCATCTAATTTTGACAGAACTGGTTTGCTTTTCATTCCTTCACGCATTCTTGATAAAACTTTTGTATACATTGTTGGGAATGCAATTGCTCTAGTTAATTGTTTATTTTTATCTGACATGACTATGTGGGCCATTGTTTTTCCAGCTTTAGTTTTATATGGACTAAAGTTAATAACTATTTGCTCGTCATCTTCCATGTCATATTCTTTTCTATATAGATAATCTACAAAAAGGTCTGATCCGTTTGGGTCCATGTCATTTATTTTAATATATCTAGCTATTCTATTATCTCCAACAAGAATAAAATACATTTGCCCAGTCTCTATTTGAGTTTGCTCATTATGAAATAAACCTATAGATCCAGTTTCATCTACTAACTCAACTCTTGCCCAGCCAGTTCCTCTTTTAATACTTTTAACCATACCAAACATTGGGAAAGAGCCTAAGTCATCAAATTCTTCAATTGGTTTTGCTTGTGCCTTAATTCTAGGTGGGATAGATTCTAAATTAAATGTAGGAATTCCTAAGTATTCGTAGTAGTTTTCCTTTTCTTTACCGTCTCTGAGATTGTCCTCGAAAGCAGAACCGCCAATAGCATTAAGAGCAGATACAGCCCTACTGTTAATCCCACTACCTTTCGTAGAGGCTTTTTGTACGAAATCGGAATAATTGGCATAAGGCCTTCTTTCTATAATTTTATTTGCAATGCTATCTGAAATAAATTTAACTTCAGCTAATCCAAATTGAATTGCGTTTTCCTTTAATGAAAAATAAAGTTCAGATTCATTAATGTGAGGCAGCAATACTTTAAGGTTTAATCTTTTAGCCTCAATTAAATATTCTGTTCTTTTGTCTTTATCATTTTCGTTTTTAAGAATTGAAAAAATAAATTCAAGAGGGTAATACTTTTTAAGCCAAGCCGTATAATAACTAAGCATGGAATAAGCAACAGCATGACTACGATTAAAAGAGTAGCCAGCATGAGCCTCAAAGTCACTCCATAAAGACTGGGCCTTTTTCTCAGAAATGTGTTTTGAAGCCCCAGCAATAAACTGATCCTTGAATTGGTCGAATTCTTTTGCATCCTTTTTCTTTCCGATAATCTTGCGAACCTTATCAGCTTCTGACCAAGACATACCACCTAAGTGTACGCAGGCCTGCATGACCTGCTCCTGATATATGATAACACCATATGTGTTCTCGGTAAAAGGTTTCATAATTTCATGAACATACGATACCGCTTCTTCTCCATGTTTTCTTTTAATATAGGAGGCTCCTACGGTATTCATTGCTCCTGGGCGTACTAGGGCGTTTGAAGCAGCAAGATCTTCAAATTTATCAACACCCATTTTAATTAATAGATTTGTGTAAGGGGTTGCTTCGGCCTGGAACACTCCTTTTGTATATCCCTCGCTTAGCACCTTATAAACTTCTTTATCGTCCATGGATAAACTTGATAAAAATATATCCTTGTTGTGTCTTTCTTTAATAGCTTTTATCGTGTCTGAAATAACGGAAAGTGTTTTTAGACCTAATGCGTCTAGTTTAATTAGCCCGATATCTGCAACCGTATCCATGTCGTATGCAACTACTGGTATGCGTCCAGAAACTTGATCTTGTGCGTCTGCCCTTGATTCTATCGGTGCAAAATTTCTAAGGTCATCTTTAGCAACAACAACACCAGCAGCATGAACACCAACGCTTCTAATTTTGCCACGTAGTCTTTCTGCTAGCCACGTTACTTCTGGATACTTCATTCTAAATTCTTTAGTGTTTGGAGATTCCATATAGTCTTCAAAAGTATCAATTGATTTTAGTGCACGATTTACGTCTTGTAGAGGAACCATAAATACACGGGCTGCATCTCTAATAACACCTTTATCTTTAAAGTATGTATATGTAGAAATTGATGCTACGTGTTTAAATTTTTTCTTAAGATAATCTTTAACCTCTTTACGACGACGGTCTTCAAAGTCTGTGTCGATATCTGGGAAGTCATTACGATCTGGATTAATGAATCGGAAAAACAATAAGTCATATTCTATTGGGTCTACATCAGTAATTCCTAATGCATAACAAACTAAAGATCCTGCAGCAGAACCACGTCCAGGCCCAACCATAATACCATTTTCTTTAGCCCAATTAATCATATCTGCAACAACTAAGAAATAGGAGGCAAAATTTTTATCTTTAATAATCTCAAGCTCTTCTATAAGCCTTTGGTCATATACGTCATTTCCCAGCCAGTTCTCTCTCAGGCGTAGCCTTTCTAGGCCTTCAAAGGCCATATCAGACAGCTTTTGGTCGGCGTTGGTCTTTGGGATAGGGAGCAGGTCTAAACCCCTGTTAAAATCGTATTCTCCAATTTTTTCGGATATCTCAGTGGTATTCTCATAAATGTCTACTCGTTTAATATCACATTTGTTAAAGTCGGATTCAATTTCTTCTCTAGTCTGAATAAATAAATTATAGTCTTGGAATGATATTCTACGGTCAGGATAAAGATAATTAAATCTATCTAACATGTTATTCATGTTTCTAGACATTTCAAAATCTGCTTCTTTATCAGACTTGGGTGAGGTAGATAGAATTAGCATGGCTTCTTCTAAAATTTTATCTTCGCCTTTGGCAAAATGAGCATCTCCAGTTGCAACTGGTTTAATTCCTAGTTCATCTGCTAGCTTTAATAAGTTTTCATTTATTTCTTTGGGGTTATGAGATTGAACTTCAATGTAAAAATCTTCGCCAAAAGTTTTCTTAAAATCTTTAAGAATAATTTTTGCTTCCTCAAACTCTCCCTTTTCAATACACTTACTAATAAGTCCATTAAGGCATCCAGAAAGAACAATAATATCTTTTGCATATTCTTTTAAAATCTCCATATCAATACGTGGCTTGTGATAGAAGCCTTCGTTCCATGCAATTTCTTGCAAACTATTAATATTCTTTAATCCATTTTGGTTTTTTGCCAATAAAATAATATGATTATAGGCTTGAATACTTTTATCTGTTTTAGATGACCTATCGAATCTATCTGTTGGAGATATGTAGGCTTCTACTCCAAGAATTGGCTTAATGCCTAATTCTTTTGCAGCAATTTGCATTTCACGGTGTGATGATAGTGTGCCATGGTCTGTAATAGCAATAGCTGTTTGTCCAGCATCTAATGCCGCTTGGCATAGCTCTTTTGGAGAATTAAGTCCATCCATTAAAGAGTAATAACTGTGAACGTGTAGGTGTGTAAAACTCATTAGTAACCGCCTAAGCAAATATTTCTTGTGTGATAAAGTCTGGTTTTTATTATTGTTTTTTTACTTGGAGCAAACATAACTTCTGGACATGTTGAGCATTTAAAACTCCACTCTTTAGAAAAATAATCATATGTTGAACCAACACAGTTTATGTTTCTATTTCTTACAAAAGTGGCAAATGGATCTGGTATCTCATAAGTTATCATATATGGATTCTACTAAATAAAACTAGGGGTGGCAATAGCCACCCCTAAGTCTATTTAATTTACCACTCTACGCTACCTGTTGCGTTTGATGGCTCTTCTCCACCTTCACCATTAAAGAAGGCTTCTTGCTCTGTATAGGGTAGGTCACGAACTGCAACCTTTTCCAATTCATACAATTCCAGTCCAGATGAATCAAATGGTTTTTCATCTTTGGCAAGAGGGATTGATGTATAACTGGTGTCTGTCTTTGTGCCTGTACGCTTAATGCGCCACACTAAATTTGATATGCTACCCATTTCGCCAGCATATTCAATTAATGTAGGAGTAATAGTCTTTCCGCTACTACCCTGAGACAAGATGGCAACATATGGATCTTCTTTACCATCATCTACAAGAACATTGATGTATAGGCGAGAACGGCCTTTCCATCCTGCTTTGTAATCTTTACGATGTTGTTCACATCCCCAACATTTTCCTTGATCGTCAATTGTACATAAAGCTTTACGCTTATAGTCTTTTGGGTTCGTGTGTTCTACTGCAATAAATCCCAAACTATTTTTTTCATTATAGTGGGGAGAGTCAGGATCTAATTCCTGAAGAAATCTAATTTTAACACTTTCTGCGTCATCCAATTTAACCCAACGTGCTCTTGAGCTATCTCCGCCAGATGATTGCGGTTTATCCATTACCTTATTTAAATCTTTTAGTCCTTTTACTAGACCCATTTTATTTCCTCTTTTCTATAGTTGATGGTATAAATCCATCTGTAACTGTATTATATCACAAGCTCCAGGATTTGTATTCTATATCAGAAACAGCGTTGTTAATACAAAGCTTAATTTCATCCTCAGTCATGTCTCCTGCATCTTTTGCATCATGAGGGTATATCTTACCATAAGAATGCGAAGCCCACAAGATGTCTTTATTTTTTAATTTACTAGAAATTGACATTCCTAATTCTCTGCCAGCCTGATCTGCGTCTGTCATTATTACTACTTTATTAAAATGTCTATTTAATAACTTTAAATTATCTGTAGATATATGTCCGCCCAATGTGGCGATAACATTTGGGAATCCAGATTGATGTATTCTTATTGCATCAAAACTAGATTCAACAATGATAACTTGATCACCAATTCTTTTTGCCCTATGTATATTAAATAGAGTTTTGTTCTTGGGAAGGTTTGTGCTATTTTTAAATTTCTTTTCAGATATTGATCTACCTACTAGTCCTACTGGAGTACCGTCTGGACTATGAACTGGGACAATAACCATGCCTTGTGCCTCAGAGTATCCTAATTTAAAATAATTCATAGATTGTTCATTAATTCCACGAGACTCAAAATAATCTCTAGCGGGTTTATTTAAAGTTAATTCTAAAGATAAGTCGTCAAGTTTTTTTTGATCAAACTCTACAAAATCTGGTTTATCTTCAAACATCTGACTTAGGGCTTCGTCAAAATTATCTAGTGCCTGTGACTCTTTTGATGTAATTAATCTAATAGCTTCAAAATCATTTTTACCTGCAATGCGTTTAACTAATTGAATTATGTTTCCAGTTTCTCCACATGACGGATTAAAGCAAAGCCATGCTCCATTTTCTTCGCTAATGTAAAAGCTAGGGCTATGAGTATTGTTATGAAATGGACAGTATAAAACCAAATTATTATTTGACTCGCTAATTATCCTTAAACCAATTTCCTTTATAACAGATTTTATATGGCTGGGTGCATATTGCGTGGAACTAACTTGCCCTGTGTTATTCCCTCTGATTGCCATGCTTTCCGCCTTCCTGTATATATACCATAAAGAGTCATTAAGAATCTCCATGTTGTACCAGTAAATTCTACCGAAAATGAGGTGTCTATGTCAAGTACCCTTGAATATCCCTTGTCTCTCATTTTATGAGTTAGCATACTTTCATATTGATGTTTGAGCCTAATTATATCTGAGTCGTCTTTAAATTCTACATCTATATTAAATCTTTTAATTTGTTTGTGCTGGTACATAATCGTACAATTCTTTGATAATACCTCTGTTAATATCCCAATCTAAATGAAAGGCAAACTCAGTTCCATGTCTATTTTTTCTAGAAACAATTTCAATTAAATTTGTGCCTGGGTGTCTGTGTACGGCAAGTGCCATATCTGCATCGTATTCGATTGCCTTTGACCAAGCAACTTGAGACATCATTGGTGGATTATCTTGATCTGATATATCGTCTGCGGTTGCTGCTGTAATATCAATGACAGGTATGTTATTTGTTACAGCCAATAACTTAAATTCACGAGACACGTTTCTATTTCTTTCCACTTCAGAATTGCTTCTTTTGTTATCATTAAATAGTTGGTGATAGTCTAAGATAACCAAATCTGGCTTGTGCTGATCAATCTTTCCCTGGATTGTAGCAGGTGTAACATCGCCAGCTCCCTCATTTGAAACTAATACAAAACTATTTTTACCCTCAAACTTTTTCTGACCCCATGATTTGAAGTCATCTATATTAATATCTCCCTTAGATAAATCGCTAGCTTTAAATAAGCCAGATCCTAACATTGTATAAATTCGATCACGCATATTTTCTGGAGACATCTCTAGGGAAATAATCATTGGCTTGAATCCTTGCTCCCAAGCTTTGCATGCAAGATATGATGTAAACCATGTTTTACCTTTTCCTGGCCAGCCAATTGCAACAATTAAATGTCCTGGCGCCATTCCAGTTGGGTATGCTGTGTCTATTGCTTGAAATCCAGTTTTAATTCCTGGGCTTCCACCCATTGCTAATGACCTATCTTTCACAGACATAAAGTGTCGCTCTGCTGACTCTAAGTCTGTTACATCTAAATCTCTTACGTTGTTTGTAAATCTAGATAGCCCAGCAAGCTTACTTTGCATATCAGATAAAACTCTAGATGCAGCGTCTTCTTTAAGCGCTGCCCCGCCCTGTAACATAATTGACTTTAGCCTAGAAGAAAGATATTCATTCTTTAATTTATCTAAATAGTATCCAGTTTCGGCTTTAACATTTATATCTGGATCAAAGTCTTTAAATTTTTCTTGCAGTACTCCAATTTCTGGAACTGCCTTAAACTTATAATAGTATGATTTTAGACTATCCCACACATCTCTATGCGAAGTAAATAAATCATCAACGTTATCTGCAAGCAAAGTACTTATGTCTTTGTTTTTGCAAACCGCCGATATTACTGTTGCTTCTGTATTCACTCTTCGCCCTCTACCATCTTCTTAGTTGCTTCTCTTAAAAGTTTACGATTCTTTTTATCCTTAATTAATTCTTTTTCTGCACGATCCATTCTATCAAAATTATATAAAAAAAATATAAGTGGGTGTCCATACTTTGGTGTTTTAAAATAATATTCTAAAAGATCCATGCCCCTTTCAAACCCAACACTTTCAATTACATCTTTCATAGCTGACTTATCTCTATATTTATTTAACATAGGCTTTTTGCCATATTTTTCTTCATACAGCTTTTCGTACTTCCAAAGCATAACATATGGCTGTTTGTTTTTATCAACCTGCAAAATTTCTAAATTATTTTCCACTGTTTAGCTCTTCTTCTATCTCTTGAGTTTTTTTAATTAATTTTTCTTCAACAAACTTATACACTCTTTCCGTGGCTGAGTCGACATTTTCCCCAGAGCGAACATCGTCCTCTACACCAATACTAATTTTAATGCTTTCATAATTACCAAGATTTCTAGTAAATGAAAGATCAACCTTTACTTTTGTTTCTGACATTACTTATGCTCCGCCTTAATATGTCGTCTTAAAGTATCACTTGCAAATATTGCCCAGCGTAAGTCTATTTCTTTATTGCATATATCGCATACAACAACTCTATTAGACATTACTCCGCCTTCCATACTGGTACGAATCCGTCAGCGGTCTTAGTATACAATATCATGTTGTGTTTGAGAAGGGCCTGCAATTCTGCCTTTGAGGGTAAATTTTTAGAATATCCAGCTTCGAGTATATACTCGTGTATTTTAAGTATACTAGATTCACTAAACATAAATTTATACCATCTGCTATCTGGATTACTTATTGGGTATACTTTCTGAGGTTTGCTTATTTTACCTTGAAGTATATACTCTTCAATTGTAACTTTGTGCCTGCCCAATATTTTTCCAGCTTGTTTCATTGTATATGCTGTTTCCATATTCTTTTGTACATCTGAAAATGAATACAAGACTCTTTTTTTATCTAGGTATGACCATGCTACTAGTTCGTCTTTCGCCCTAGACGATCTAATTACTTTATGTAATTTATCGTTTAAGAAGAAATAGAGGAACTTTTTGCGTATGCCTGATCTTTTTTTTCTAACCATTTACCAAACCTATTCGTCTCTTTGTTAATCATCCATCTTTTTCCACAAAGAATGCAAAAAAGTTCTATGTGAAGTTTTTGAGAAAACACTCTATCTACAAAAACTCTTCCTTTACATTTTTGACACCACATTATAAGGCAAACATCTTTCCATCAACTACGCATGTATAATTTGGAGATACATGTATCATTTGTACGTGTGGGTATTTTCCATTTTCAATATGTGCTATAGCAAATCCTTTTTGCCAATCATGATGTTGAGTGTACTTCATTCCTGGACCCTTTTCGTCACACATGTGACCAATTTCATATCCTCTAAGGGTTTCGCCTTTACCGTTATTTCTAAGTTCGTAGGTTACCATATGAGAAGCAATTCTATGAGAATGTCCTCTAATTAATGAAACCTGCATATCTTCCATATCTTTTCTTACTGCCCCTGTTGCCGATATTGAAAGTCCATGATGAACATGGATATCTCCAAATCTTTTCTTCGGTAAACTGTCGTAGTATATATAGTCATATCCTAAAGAATCTAAACTCCATAAAGCTTCTGGAGTAACATGCTTTGCATACTCTGGAATTTTCTTATCAAGATAATCAAAAATTCTAATGTCATGGTTTCCCAATGCCGAAAACAATTGTGCATTAGGAAGCATTTTTCTTGTCCTAGCATAAAATTCTCTAGCACCGCTTGCTTCAATCTTCATATCTTTTAGCATTAACTCTAAGTCATTAGTTACATCATCGTTCTTGTATGCCTTTAAAAATTCTGTTGGTTTACCGTCAGTATACTTGCTGTAGCATGCTTGATCGTCTGTATCGCCGAGGTAATCTACAACGTCTGGCTTAAACCATTTCATTACTTTAAACCAGAGCTCAATCATCTTATCATCTTGGTACGGAAATTGCTGATCTGATGAGAGCATCCATTTTAAATCATTTGACATTCTTTGTTCCTTAAATTAAAAAAGTCACGGTTTCGTGACTTTGCATACTACATGGAATTGTAGCATATTGTTAAATATCGTCAAGTATTAAATGTCTTTTAATTGGGCTGCAATCCAGTTCACTTTAACTGAACCAGCCTTTGCTAAACTAGTTGTAACGTATATTTTACCGTTTAGTGTTCCAGGGGTAACAACGGCTGCTACGGATATAACACCCATTGATGATGTTGGCGCTTCCCCCACGGAAGCTGTGAATGATATCTCAGTTCCAGAATTAAATGAAGAGCTGAATGTTACTGGATACGCTGTGGATGGGGTGTTTGCTTTTCCGCTAAGTGGAATAGTTTCTACATTTGAATCAATAATTGCAACTCTATTTGTACCGCTAGAGTCTTTTGTTGCATTTAATAAAGACTTAGATGTGTTAAATACGTTTGTTAAATTAGTTTGTAATTGATTTAAATCATTAGGATCTAGTGGGGCACCCTCGTTAAATACTACGGACTTCCAGGTTTCTGCCATTATAAATTATCTCCTAAATCATGAGCATTTGATTCTGCTTCGCTTACCTCTATAGTTTTTGATCTATCTAAACCGTACTTGGTAAATGAATCTGGGTCTACAATATGCCTTTTTTTATTTTGTGATATTAAATATATTTTACCATCTGCTATATTCTTTATCAAAGAGCCGTCCCTAAATCCAAGTTTTCCTGCAATTTTGATTAATGATAGGGCCTCTTCTGTTGCATTTGCGGTAGCAAATGACCAAGATTTTGAAGCTCTGTCTGAAATCAATTTATATCTCTTTTCATCTTTAATCCAATAAGTTGCCTTATCGGTTTTAACCGCAATTCCTGAAGGGAAATTAGTCGGTGATGTTATTAAGAGAGTCTGAGTATTCTTGAATAGACTTTTCACGTTCCTGCTTTTCATCAATAAGTTGAGTAATTTCTGCACGTAGTACTGCAATCTGAGTTTCATAATTAGATACAATTTCTCCTATACGCTGTTGTAGTGCTGTTATTACTAGTTCTGCCTTTTCCAATTTATCTCTATTCTGTTAAAGCATTAACTGCTGTTAGTTGTGTTTGAAGTGCTGCTATTTGATCGTCTACTTCATCTATTTGTGTATTAAAATTAGTTAATGCACTTGCTGACGGAGCAACTCTAGCATTTTCTTGAACAATATCAATTTCTAAATTATATTTTGTATAATTTAAACTTTTAATATGTGAAGATATAATTTGAGCTTTTTCTTCTTTTGTTAAATTAGTAGTCATTTTTCCTCCTTTTGTATTATAGCATTTAAATTCATGCTGGCAAGTTAGATTTTAAAGACTCTAGAGTAGAAATTTGTAAATCATAGTCCCCAATTATTCTAACAATATTTGAATAAATGTCATTGTCCGTACTTGATATTGCTTCTAGCTCTATTTTTCTAATTTCATGGCTATATTGTTCGGCTTTTAGCTCCGTAATATGTGCATTAATTATTGATATTTTTTGTTCATTGTTTAAATCAGTGCTTGACATTGTTTACCTTTCTTATATTTCTTATATTATATCATTTTTAAATAATCTGTAAAGATCATTTTATACGCTAGCTGAGTAAGATGTGGAATATGTTTGTCCATTAGTTCCTAATATTGTTGCTTGATAGCTTCCCCACCTACTA
>Ga0209355_1000370_pt1 | contig 27467 bp, 26 predicted proteins | sample LauGreSBDMM110SN_3_FD_187563 | JGI IMG/M metagenome (GOLD analysis project Ga0209355, IMG submission 187563) | Freshwater lake microbial communities from Lake Michigan, USA - Sp13.BD.MM110.SN (SPAdes) (version 2) | ecosystem: Environmental > Aquatic > Freshwater > Lake | place: Lake Michigan... | reverse complement strand
TACGTATAGTGTGGGCTTTAATACCTGATAAGTTTTCTAGATCCTTTATAGTAAATAAGTTATTATCCATAGTTTAATAACAATATAATACAACTTATTTATAAAATTGTTCAAAATTTAGCTAAGAAAAGTGCTAGTGTAAAAGTTTCGGATGGGCAAATCTTTAAAAATTTATAGACTAATTGATTTTTTGGGAAAGACAATTGACCATGCCGTTAAAAAGATAATACTAAAATCGGTACAGAGTGATGCATTTTTTTGGTACCACATTTCTAAGGCCCCTTTATAGGGATAAATTCTAGCGTACATTGCTTTTGGGACACTTACAGGTACTCTGAAGTTTTTTTCCAGCCCATTGATCATGCAAGTATAGGTCAAAAGTTATTTTTAATAAGGAATGCTTGGATAATTTAAGAAATTCTCTATAAACCACCTTATGATTAAGGGGGCCCAATACATGGGTTTGATTAAAAAATAAATTTAGTTGAGCAGTATCAAGCGAATTAAAATTATAGACCTTCAAATCACCCCTACCTTTTTCAAAATTATTTCTATAGACTTCATAATTTTTAGGCAGATTTTTAGCACAGCCAAAAACTACCTCTCAAAAATAGCAGTCAAAAAATAATGTCGGTTGCTTTTTCATTTATAAATAGAAGGATGGGCTAAAGTGAATGGGCAATGGTTAATTGTGAATGGGAAAAGTGAATAGTGAATAGTGAATTATAAATTGAGAATAATTAAAACTATCAATTAAAAAAATCCAATTTACTCTTACCCAACTATTTTGAAAAAATAGTTTATCTAGTATAAACGCTCCGCAGGATCATTATCAATAAATTTCCCATCTTGCTTCACATTCAGCTTTCCATTTTGGTTATTGTCTAATCCCTCGTAAATAGAGTTGTTACTCTTAAACTCCGGTACCAACTGCTTCATTTTAATAACCACCTGAAGATCATTATAGCCAGTGCTCAATTGAATTAATTCATCAATCATCACTTTCACTTTTATAAATGAATACTCGCGGACTTTTGCTATCATTATTTTTTTGTGGTGCGTAGGCGCTGATAATTCTTTGTCGTTCAACAACTCTTCGTACAATTTTTCGCCAGGACGCAAACCGCTATATTCGATGGCAATATCCTGATTGGGTATTAGTCCAGATAGGCGAATCATTTTTTTAGCCAAGTCAACAATGCGCACGCTTTTTCCCATATCAAAAATAAAAATCTCTCCTCCTTTACCCATTGAACCCGCTTCTAATACTAGGCGACAAGCCTCGGGAATAGTCATAAAAAAACGAGAGATTTCAGGATGGGTAACCGTAATTGGACCACCCTTTTCAATCTGAGCCTTAAAACGCGGTATCACCGAGCCGTTTGACCCTAGAACATTTCCAAAGCGGGTAGTAACAAATTTAGTCCCCGATGTTTCTTGTTCAGGGGTAGCTGAGTCACTAAAATTTTGAAGATTTTTTTGATGTTGGTAATGAAAAAGAGATTGAACATAGATCTCAGCAATGCGCTTAGAAGCACCCATCACATTAGTAGGATTTACCGCCTTATCGGTAGAGATCATAACAAATTTTTCAACACCGTATTTAACCGCCAAGTCGGCAATAATTTTTGTTCCCAACACATTGGTTCTTACTCCCTCGGCAGGACTATGTTCCATCAGGGGCACATGCTTGTAAGCAGCAGCGTGGTATACATAATGGGGCTTAAAGGATTTGAAAAGCTGTTCCATTCGAGCATTATCTTTCACATCACCAATAAAAGCATGAAAACTGAAGATAGGGTTTGCTTCCATTAACTCCATATGTATTTCATATAAAGGAGTTTCTGCATGGTCGCAGAGTATAATCATTTTAGGAAAAAACTTGATCAGCTGTTTAACAATTTCGCTTCCAATAGATCCAGCTGCACCGGTTACCAATATTCTTTTTCCGATCAATTGTTGATTAATTGCCTCATTATTTATTTGAATGGGCAATCTCTCTAAAAGGTCCTCGATATTGATTTCCTTAATTTGTTTTGAACTAATCTGCCCATTGATCCAGGTTTCTATAGGCGGCAGCGTTAGCACTTTAATATTTCGTTGTAGGCAAAGATCAACTAGTTGTTCCTTTTTTTCAGGAGGAATGCTTATGCTAGCTATAATTATATCGTCGATATGATCACCTGTGATTAGCCATTCTAATTCGCTCGCTGCATAAATTTTTATTCCATCAATTACTTTATTCACCTTGCGTTCGTCATCATCGATAAAAGCAACCAATTGCATAGATACTTTAGGGTCGTGCTCTAAGTTTCTTTTGAGTGCAATACCCATTTCGCCTGCCCCATAAATGATTACCCTTCTTTTTTCAATATTGATATTTTTAATGTACAAGAAGAAATTTTTGACCATCACCCGGTAGGTAATCAGTATCAAAAAACAGCATAGACCATTGATTACCAAAACGGAGGAATTAATATCAATGGGACTACCGAAATTGTACAGGATCAATTTTATCAGAAAAAAACTGATATTACTCAATGAAATTGCTAATAGAACATGGAGCATATCCTGAGGACTTGTATAGCGGATAATGCCTGAATAAGTTTTAAGAAGATAAAATATGACTGAGTTAACCAATAAAAAGATGATTGAATTGGCAATCATTTCTTTTATTTCAAGGAGATTCAACTCAAAATTAAAACTAATGATATAGGCTATAAGTAGAGAGAAGGCACAAAAGGACAAATCCAGTAAAAAAATTATCCAGCGGGGTACAATTTTTAGTCGTTTGAGCATATGGGGTAATTAATAAGAGATAAATTACGATTTTTTTAAATAGCTATGTTTTAGGTACATTAATAAATATTCTATTTAAAAAATCATAACCAAAGGTTTTATAACATATTACTTAGAAATTTAAAGGTACAATAAAGTTTGGTTTTATCAATTACTTATTAACCAACTAAATTAGAATAATAAATATTATGGATATCGGGTATTTTTGTCTAACGACAGCATAGTGTGGACCACACTAATTATAGGGTATTTTACTATTGATTATCAGTTAGTTAGGTTTCAACTGCGCACCAAATTGCGCACCATGTAAGTTGTTGATAATGAGCGTATAAACTATTTATCAACTTTAAGATTTTCTACGAGCATATTGAAATAGTCTTGAGACCAAATATCTAATTCACTTGGATTTTGGACAAACCTAATTACATCTTCTTTCGCATTTTCAATCTTAGTAGAATTGATTTTGGCGTGCAGCAATTCCAATAATTGATTTTTGGTGATTGACGTTTCGGACCAATCTCCACTCTCCGTTGCTCTTTGCCAAAAGTGCTCTAAATTTAGCGCTACCCCATTTCTGATATACCATTCCATATCATACCAATCTCTGCCCTTCACTCTATTTTGCCATTTTCGAAAAAGTAGCGCGTGCAATTTACCGGCAAATAAATTAGGCAACGTAAAGCAGTTGACATAAAATGAAAAGGGCTTCAATAAAAGTCTATTTTCTGTTTCGAAGAGTAATGGAGGTTGAGTATCTACCTCTAGCTTGATTTTAATACTGGGTTTTTGAGAAAGCGAAAATTGGGATAGGTTTGTTTCAACTACCAGCTCTCCCCAAAGGGTTTCTGATTTCAAAAAAGCGGAATCGATTGCAGAAGCCTTGGACTTAGTTTTCTGATTAAATGTCACCTGCATTCCCATCGAAGCAAATTCCGTTTTAACGCCTCCCAAAAATGGAGCTAACTTAAATTCTTGATTTTTTTCTAGTAGAGAAAAATCCAAATCTTCAGAAAACCGATTCAAACCATGAAAAATTCTAAGTGCAGTGCCTCCATAGAATGCAGCATGCTTAAAAAAATTTGCTCTGTATAAACCTGCAAGCGTGATTTCCTGCATTATTTCTCTCAAAGCTTGTTCTGTCTCCTGAATATTCTTTGGCTCGTACGAGTCAATCCATTGCTTTATCATAGTGCTGATAGTGTTTCGATTAATAGTTGAATACTCTTCCTCTTTGGACACACTGGCAACCAACTTATCATTTCTGTTGTGTTCAGCTCACGAAGTTGATCTTCCTCTATACGTAAATCCTCAACCAAAAAAGCCATAGCTTGTTGCTTACTTCGAAGATTGATGCCTGCCGTTGTAATCAATTTATCGCAGAGCGCTTTCTCTGGACCAGCAATTAAAACCGTCTGTGTTTTAGTCAATGATAAAGATTGAATGCCCAGTGGATAATAGGCTATTGGTAAATGCGTATAGCTATAGACTACATTTTGAACCATGATTTTTTTTGATATTTTCGGCGTCACGCTAGAAATCTCAAAAACCCGCTCTGGAATCAATCCCCAATGAAACAAGGCTGAATCTAGTGAAATGTAACTGGGTCCGTAAAGATGATTTGCGATTAAAAATGGCTCAGGTGTTATCTTACCTACCAAAGGAGATGTCATATATAGTCCTCTTCTGAGTTGAACAAGAATTCCCTGATTGATCATTTCCATGATTTTGTCATACGGTCGACTATACCCCCTTAGCAATCCAAGAAGTACTTGGGCGCTAATAGGCTGATCGCTATACTTTGACAAATCCATTCTGTAATCCATTTGTCAAAAATAGTATAACAATTCGGATATATTCCGAATTGACAAGTTTTTTTTCACATAAAATACAAATAGTAACCTAGTTGTTTGGTAATAGTATTATTTCATAAAATAGCCAACCGCCGTTAATTGGTTTGAAAACATCGCTATTCTTATACTCTGAGTATAAAATTGTGCTTGTTTTTAAACCGGAGAGGCTCCAAGATCAGCCAATAGAACTATTGGATCATTCCAGGTTATCAAGCAAAGAAAGTAGAATATAGTAAAGCCACAATATGAGTTAACAAAAGTCATATTTGTTATTTATTTTTTTAATTAAAATATAGATTTTTTTTTCTGATAAAACTTTATATTTGCAAAAAAAAAATTAATACTTTTTAAATTTTCTAACAATGAGTCATTTTTTTCTATATGTCGATCCAGGAACAGGTAGTTTATTATTTCAGACCTTGTTATCAGGTTTACTCACCGCTTTATTGTTCTTTAAACGAATAGTGGCCTATTTTAAATATATCTTTGGCAAAAAAAAGCCAGAAGAAATTGATTCTTTGGATTAATTATGATAATTGATCCAAATAATATTTCCTATAGTGATACAGCTGCAAGAGTTGTAAAAAAGGAATCGTGCTACTATAGGTACATATTTTATGAATACAAGGCAGAATACGAGCATTTAATGCAATCTGGCCTATATGAGGAGTTAATACAGAAAGAGCTCCTAATTGAGCACAAAGAAATCCAGATAGACACAGATGATCCAAAAGTATATAAGCTTCTCTTCCCTACTCAAATTCCGTTTCAAAGCTACCCATTTGAATGGTCGTATACTCAATGGAGAAAGTCCATCTTAGCCTATTTAAAAATTAACAATATTGCACTTAAATATGGAATGATATTGAAAGATGCTACCCCTTATAACTTTTATCTTACGGGCGGGAAAGCTGTGATGTTTGACACAAGCTCATTTATGTTCTTTAAAGAAAATGATAGCTGGATCGCATATAGACAGTTTTGCGAAGAATTTTTAAGTCCAGTCGCATTAATGTATTATAATGGCGCAGAATGGTCAAAACTAACAATGGCGAATTTAAGAGGAATGCCACTAAGTTTTGTAAGCAAACAGCTTCCATTAAAAAGTTGGTTTAATCTAACTACCCTATTACATATTCATCTACATTCTAAATACTCAGGTTACAATCAATTTAAAAATCAAGCGCATAAAAAAAATAAAGGATTTACATTAGAAAAAATAAAATCATTACAAAAAATGATTTTTAATACAATTTCGGAATGGGATAAACCCTATCAATATAAAAGTCATTGGTCAACGTACTACAAGAATGATATAGAAAGCCCAGAATATTTGAAAGACAAAGAAGCAACAGTAAGGAAATGGCTTGAAATAATAAAACCTAAATCCGTTTTAGATTTAGGAGCAAATACAGGGAAATTTAGTTTTATTGCTGCAGAATATGCCGAAAGAGTTATTAGTTTAGAAGGAGTTGAGAAGTGTGTAGAAGAAATTGAAGATAAAATTTCAATAAAGAATAGCAATGTTTTTACACTTTTAGGAAATGTTGCTGAATCTTCCCCAACAATAGGTTTTCTAAACAGTGGGACGGAAAGTATATCTAAAAGGGGGTCTTCAGAGATGGTTTTAGGTTTAGCACTGGTACATCATTTGCACATTAGCAATAGGTTAAGTTTTCCTCAAATAGTAGAAATTTTTGCCGTGCTAAGCACTTCATACTCAATTATAGAATTTATACCTATTACAGATAAAAAAGTACAGTTACTTATAAAAAACAAAAAAATAGATCTAAATAATTATAATCAAGTTGCATTTACAAATGCATTAGAGGTATTGTTTGAAATAAAAGAAATTGTTGAAGTAAACAAATCTAAAAGAGTTCTATATTTTTTGGAAAGAAAATATCCATAATGAAAATCATAAAAGAGAAATATCTTATAGTATTATTGAACTTAATTGCACTAATAAGTACAACAATAGGTATATATAAGTCAAACGTTGAATATTTCGCAGAAAACACATACACAACTACATTTCTAATTTACTTGTGCATAATAGTTTTCTCTATAATGATTATAAAAAAAAACAAATATTTGCTAGTAATTTCATTCCTGCTTTTTCTTGATATACCATTTATATTCAAATCAAATGCCCAAAAATTTATAATTAATTTAGAATTAACTTCCAATTTATTATACAACCACATAATTACTTTTTTTATTCTAGTAATTATATTAATTACCATTTACATTATTATAAAAAAAGCTCAAAGAGGATTTCTATACTTCCTTTTGTTTTTTTATTCAATTGCACTAGTAAAGAATATATTTAGTCCCAACACTACTATACAAGATAGATTGAAAATAAATCAACATGTAGCAAGTATTTCAAAAAATTATTATTTTTTACTTTTCGATGAATACCCAAGTGAAACTATAATAGATAAATATACAAAAATAAATAAAAGAGATTTTATATCTTCTTTTCTACTAGCAAATGAATTTAAAGATATTAGAAATATATATTCAAATTATGTAAATACCCAAAATAGCACAACTGCATTATTAACAGGAGTGATTGAAAATAATTACTCAATCAACCAAGCAATTAATTCGTTAAATAATAATGTATTTACAGATCAAAAAGAGTACCAGTATAATTATATATCTATTTTTGATGAAGTAAATAGAAAAAATTCAGTAGTTTCAATCCAATTTTTTGAAAGTAACAAAAGTTTACTTTGCAGGTATATTATACCATACGTTCAACATTTTTTTTTAAAAAGAGGTGTTGGATTATTTACTAATTACGAAGATTATCACAACCAAATTTTGACAGATTTAAATAAGATAACAAAGTCTAAAATAAAAAATGTGACATATATTCATTTTTACACACCTCACAATTATCCTTTAGTTGAAAATAAAAGTTTAGAAGACAGAATTAGAAATGCAAACCAATGGATAAGAAAATCAATAAGTACTATTGAAAAAAATGATCAAAATGCGGGAATTATAATTTTTTCTGACCATGGACTACGACTAAATAACATACCTAAATTGGAATGGAGAAAAAATATGCTATTTTACAAAAATGTAAAAATAGATACAGCATTAGTAAGCAAAAATGGTCTTTCAGCACTATTTAATTCAATTACATATTGATCTACCTACACAAAATACTACCCACATTTGTTCTTCCTATCATGCTAGTCATCAATAGTAATACTCATAGGATTAATCAAGAATAAGAAAAAGCTTATCTATATAGCAATAGGGGTACTATATATAATATCAACCCCTATATTCTCAAACAACTTTTTTAAACTAGTAGAAGGTAGTGAATACAGAAAGCCCATAAGCGCTATAGATAGTGCAGATGCAATAGTAGTGCTAAGTGGAATGTTGGAAATAAATGAAGTGGGAGATTCAACCTATGTAGAATGGGGAGACCCAGATAGGTTTTTTGGAGGGATAGCTTTATTTAAAGCAGGTAAAGCTCAAATGCTAGTCTTTACAGGAGGCAAAATGCCATGGGATGAGGCTAAGAAAACCGAGGGAGATGTGCTAAAGGAATACGCTATTTCAAATGGCATACCCGAAGAAAAGATATTTGTAACGAAAGATGTGGAAAATACTGCAGACGAGGCAGTGGCTGTAAAATAACTAATAAGCCAAAGTAAAAGGATTATACTTGTCACATCGGCTTATCATATGTATAGAGCAAAGTTACTCTTTGAGAAACAAGGATTTAAAGTGAATCCTTATAAGGTTGATTATAAAGTAGCAGGAAATTCAACAGTAACATTAATGAATTTGATGCCGAGTGCTGGAAATTTAGAATTAACTGAAACAGGAATAAGAGAATTATTAGGTAGATTGTTTTATTTAATAAAAAGCTAGTGACTCACCCCTTTACTGAACAAGACATTCGTAAAGGTTTTTATTATAATTTCAATATCTAAAAGAGTTGTCCTTGTTTGTAAATACTCTTGTTCTAATTGAACTTTTTTTTCTATTGAAATATCATCCCGCCCATTTATTTGCGCCCAGCCAGTTATGCCAGGTTTAAGTTTATCCACTCCAGTTGCCACTCTTAATGCCATTAAATCATCCTGGTTATACAATGCTGGCCTCGGACCAACAAAAACCATTTCTCCTTTTATAATATTAATTAGATTGGGTAATTCATCTAAACTATTCTTCCTTATGAATTTTCCTATTTTAAGAAGGTATTGTTCAGGGTTTGTTAATAGATGTGTAGCGACGTTGGGAGTATTCTTCTTCATACTCCGAAACTTGTAAATATTGAAGAAGGTGTAATTTATGCCTACACGTTTTTGTGTAAAAAAAATAGGAAAGCCATCTTGAATTAGAATAACAATGGCAACGATTAAAAAAAGGGGAGAAAAGATAATCAGCAGTAAAAGTGCAAAAAGCCTATTGAGCATTGTTAAAGGAATTAAATGTTTTTAATAACCCTTCTTTAGCAGTAATTGGAAGTGGTTTATTAATAGATTTTTTTAATTTTTGATTAGAAACTATATAGGTTTCAGTGAGCTTGCTTAACCGCTCGGTATTAAGAGGCAGTCTACATAAATCTCCTAATTTTGATAGGAACTTAATGATGGACTTTGGGGTGTTCCAAATAAAAGACTTTTTACCCTGACTTTCAGCGATCAATCTAATAAGTTCATTGGTAGAAAGTGCCTCATCGTCTGCAATATTGTAAACACCAGATGGTATTTGATCATTATGTATTAGTTCATTAATAACAAAGCAAATGTTATCAATACTGCAAAAGGATCTTTTATTTTCAAATGCACCAAGAGGCCAGGGAATATTCTTTGATACGAGTTTAAATAATAAATTCAGATTCCCTTTGTTACCCGGACCATGAATCATGCAAGGTCTTAAAACATAAACTCTCCTCCCCTCAGGAATTTGTTTTGAGAAAATATATAGTTCAGCTAATAACTTACTCTTACCATAGTGAGTTATTGGGTTTGGTTGGTATTGTTCTGTCAATTCACCTTCAACATCATCTGCTGCAGCTTTAACCGAACTTAGTGTAATAAATACTTTGGAATCGGATGCAAGAAAGGCATCAAATACTTTTTGGGTTAGATTTGTATTGACTTGATAGTACTCGTCTGGGTTGGATGTTTTATTAAGATCATGTGCTTTACCTGCTAAATGAATAACTACATCAACTTTATCTAATAAAATAAAAACATTAGATTTTAAGTTATCTCTAGTAAGATTTTTTATGTCCAAGTAATTACTGATAAGATAATTTCTTAAATTTCGCCCGACAAATCCTGAAGCACCAGATAGAGCAATATTCATTTATTAAATTGGTAAAGGGCATTTTTGTTAACAATCTTTCTTTCTTTGTCAAAAAACCAACCCCATTTTTTAAAGTAATAAACAGCAGATTTAATAAAAATAAAAGAAAGTTTCAAATTTTTATTTGCACCAGAATTATAACCGTGATATACTGCTACTTTAGGATAATACAACGTTTTGTAAACTTTATGCATCCTTCTTGACAAATCCCAATCTTCAAAATACATAAAATATTTATCATCAAACATGCCAATTTCTTTGATGGCTTTTAAATTAAGTAAAGTAAAACACCCAGAAAGAATAGGAGAATTGTATACTTTATCTTCTGGGACACTTCGCAATTCATATCTATCTATAAATCGATCATAAAATACTTTTGGTATTTTTATTTTACGAAATAAAATACTAAAAGGACTGGGCAGTAGTTTTGGCAAAAATTGAGTAGCCCCATCTAAATTTAGAATCTTCGGCATAACCATTCCTATTCTAGAATCCTGTTCCATTATTTTTATCAATTTTGAAACAACATGTTTATTAAGAACAATATCTGGGTTCACAATGAAATGAAAGGTAGAGCCTATTTCGATTGATTTTTTAATTGCCAAATTATGTGCAGATCCAAAACCAGGATTGGCTGGATTGTGAAAATATTTAACATTATTCCTAGTAATGATATTTTTCAATACATCACTTGGCGAATTGTCAATTAGAAAAACCAAAATATTAGAATCAAAACATTCAATTATATTTTCAATATCGGAAGGATTTGAATTGTACAAAACTATTGACGCAGTATAATTATAATTAAATAACATTACTTTACTTTAATCCTTCTTGTAAATATGTTTAGTTTTAACAACTCTCTTATTTGTTAAAGTTCTTATAGTTTGCCTTAAAAATGCATCAAGTCTTAAAAAAACATTTTTAATCGGCTCTTCTGGTCTACCAAAAAAAGAAGTAACATGAAAATACTCATTAGCTTCTGCTGGTTTTTTTGAAAAATAATAATTTGAAACACAACATCTTTTCCCGTCTGCCAATACCTTACTAACTGAATGTATAGATGTTTTATTAGTAATCATTAAAACAAGTCTATTGAACTTTGAATGAATTACTCGTTGCTTTTTGTGCATTCCATTATCCCAGAGTTCAAGATTACCTCCATTGTTAATATCCCAATTTGGAGTGCAGTAATATAATAAATTCAAAACTCTGTAATGCTCTCTATCATTATCATGAGAATTATCTATGTGTGGATTCAAGAAATTACCCGTAGCCATTAAACTTATCCCACCAGCATAAAGATGTTCATCTGGAATCATCTCTTTTAATCCTGTGATTTCCTCAACAACTTCAACAATTCGATTATCTTGAAAAGCAAATACTGCCTCCTCTAATAGTGGATTATATAAATCCATTTGTGCAGCAATTCGCTTATTCTCTCTTAGAGATTTATAAGCAGTCATTTCCTCAGGTGATGGAAATGCAGAATAAATTTCGTTTGCAATCTCTACTGGTAATAACTCATCAATTATACAAGAATTAATTTGCCCAGATTTATTAAACTCATTTTTTAAATGAATTTTTTCATTAATTAATTTTTCCAGGATTAAATCAGCTAAAACTTTTCTATCAATTTTCATAATTTTCCCATTTATTTGTTTTAAAATTAAATTGTTTTACAACTTTGGCTGGTGAACCAACAGCAATTGAATAAGGTGGAATAGATTTAGAGACAACAGATAAAGCACCTATCACGCTACCCTGTCCGATTGTAACACCTGGCAACACACAAACAGACTCTCCTAGCCAAACATTATCCTCAATTACAACAGGCTTACATATTGCTCGACGATTTTCTGGAATGCTCATAGGATGATCACTAATGAAATCGTCATAACTCCCATGATTATGGTCAGTAATATATATTTTACTTGCCATTAAAACATTGTTTCCTATAGAAACAGACCCTATTGAACCAATATGAACATAATCATTAATTTGAACATTATCGCCTATAGAAATACATATTTTATTGTCATCACTAAGAGGGTATGCTTCTATTCTACATCCAAAGCCAGTTGTAAACTTTTTCCCAATTCTAATATATCTAGAATTTCTTATATCAAAAGGCAAACGTATAAGCCTAGCTTGCGGATAAGATATTTTGGTATATAAATAAGAAATAATTAATCTAATCGAACCCAAAAGGCCAAATTTATTTAACATAATTCGCCTTTTCTAATTTTAACAATCACTATCCTTCTAAAATATTTCAAAATTGAAAATACCACTAAACATGAGTACTCAAATAAATTAACTATTTTTAAACTTAACGCATCTTTTAGATTCTTCAACTCTCCTTTTTCCATTTCTATCAAATTTCCGGAAAGTCCTGACTGTCCATAATGTGCTTTACCATCTCCGGTTAAGACTAAACTTTCATTCAATAAGAAACAATTATATCTTTGAGCAATTCGTATAAAATAATTCCCTTCTTCGGCATATTTCTGAGTTGCATCAAAATATCCAACATCCGAAATAATTTTTTTTCTAAAAATAACAGTGGGAACAACAAAAATAAATTTAACCATTAATAACTTAGGTGAAATTCTAGTTAAGACACTCATTTTCTTCCACAAAATTTTATCAAAATATTCTCCATTCCGATTAGTTCCTAAAAAATCAATTGTAGGATTCTCACTTATCACCTGAATTTGTCTTTCTAGTTTATTAGATAACCATTCATCATCACTGTCTAATAAAGCAATCCAATCTCCCTGCGCTAATTTAATCCCTGCGTTTCTAGCTGAAGAGACACCTCCGTTTGCTTTTTTTACTAACTGAATGTTCAAGGCTGAATTATTGAAAATGAAATCTTCTACAATAATTGCCGATTCATCCATACTGCCATCATCAATTATAATTACTTCAAAAGGGAGTACTGTTTGTTTTTTTACTGAATTTAATGTACTCAAGATAGTTTTACCCGAATTGTACATTGGTATTACTACAGAAATCTTCATTTTTAATTATTGAATTCGATTAATCCTAACTTTCAAATACTTTATTTAAACTATTTAACTGATTTTCTTCAGTAAAACTTGTTTTTACAAGATTGAAACCATTATCAGCTATGAAATTGTATAATTTTTCATTCCCGATAAGTTTTTCAACATATTCAGCATATTCTTCTGCAGAATTATGATGTGGTAAAAACCCAGTAAACCCATTTAATATGTAATCCGAAACACCACCAACAGCATTGGCAACAACAGGTTTTTTCAATATCATAGCTTCCATTATAACTCTTGGCAAACCCTCAGTTTCTGATGGATGTACTAAGATATCACAAGCATTAAAATATGTTATTACATTCGATTTGTTTTTAACAATTTCAACAACGTCATCTAGTTTATAAAGTTGTATCAAATCTACGACCTTTTTGTAAAAAACTTCCGATTCACCTCCTTTATATACTAATCCAGCAAGAACCAGTTTGAAATCTACTCCATTGCTTTTCAATATTTTTGCCATTTCTAATGACACAAATTGTCCTTTTTCTTTCAAAAAACCTCCAGCATGTAATATTATCTTTGTATTTTCTCCCTTTTCAATTACGGCAACTTCTTTGGATAATACAACTTCTGAAATGGCATTATGCACAACATACAAATTATCTAATGAGGTAAGACCTCCACAAAAAAGTGCCTGTTTAGTAGCATTTGAAACACATACAAATTTATCGACTAGATATTTATAGAGCAATTTATCAAGTTTGGAAATTTGGCTTAGAATAAACCAACCTCTGGCGAAAAACAAAACCTTAAATTTTTTATCTGGAAAGCAAACCAATGACAACAATACCTTAGAATTATTAAGAACAATATAATCGGGTTGTATTTCCTTAATTATACTATGAACTTTTTTTCTTACGCCAATTAAATGAGGAGCAAACAACACAAAGTTCATTATTTTTATCAATAAAATAGGAGAGGTATTAATGATATAAGGATTGTCTCTTTTGTCAATAATACGCAAATCTATTCCTCTCTTTCTTACATTCTCTAAAAAAGGTTTGCAAGAGCCATAAAAATCTATTATTGTGACCTTATGCTTCTTCGACAATCTTTCAGCTAATTCTAAAGCACTAATTCTTGCGCCACCATAATCTTGTACTGCCTCTAAAAAAACAATTTTTTTTATTTGTTCCAAATCAAAATATATTCATAATAAATTTAAACTTAACCTGAATAATGTAGCATTTTTTTTCTCTTAAAAAAACTTTCTAGCAAAAGTATGTTCCAGATTCTTTCGGTATGATCTACTCTGTGTTCTTGATGTTCATCCCACATTTTAAATATCAATTTTCTATCCCAAAAAGCAGAATCAAATGGTATTTGCTCTATAATCTTAAGACCCCAATCTTTCAAATCATTTCTCAACCAAAATGTTAGAGGAATTGAGAAGCCTTGTTTTGGTCTATCAACAATTGATTTTGGAACATAATCATAAAGGATGTCTTTTAATATTCTTTTCGTAATATTCTTTTCGTATTTAAATTCTTTAGGGAGGCTTATTAAAAATTCAAGTACTCTATGATCGAGAAAAGGTGCTCGAGATTCTAAACTTACAGCCATAGCTGCTCTATCAACTTTTACGAGAATATCGTCTGGCAAGTAAGCAAGCGCATCATAATAGCCCGCAAAATTAAATCCTAAATATTTGATTTTTAAAAATCCATCTGCTAATGGAATCAAGTTACTTTTTAAAGGTAATGGAGTATTTCTAAATTTGTTTCTCCATTCTGCATGAGCTTCATTTAGATTTTTGCAGTTATTTAAAATAGTCGTTAGAGATAAAAAATTTTGAATTCTGTTTAGAAAACTCAACTTACGAAATAGATCAAACTTCATAATAAAACCAAAAAAAACACCTATCCCTAATTTGGATAATATTTTAAATTTTTTATATTTATCATAAATAGTATGGTCTGAATAACCATAGACAAACTCGTCAGCACCATCTCCACTCAAAGAAACTGTCACTTCCTTTTTTGCTAATTCTGAAACAAAAAAAGTTGGAATTTGTGAACTGTCTGCAAAAGGCTCGTCCCAATAGTTGAGAATTTCATCTAAACGACTAATAATTTCATTTGTATTTAACTCTTTTGATTTGTGAATTGTCCCTAGACTATTAGCAACTTTTTCTGCGTGTAAAGATTCATTTTGTCCCGGTTTTGGCATAGCAATTGTAAAAGTATGTAAATTGCTTTTTACATACTTTTTTAATATTGCACAGACCAAGGAAGAGTCTACTCCTCCAGACAAAAAAGCTCCCAATGGCACATCCGATATAGACTGATTTTTAACCGCTTGGATTAGCAACTGCTCTAATTTTTCTTTGGCTTCTTTATACGTTCCTTTGAAATTATTTTTCTCCAATTCCTTAACTATATCAACTAAAGACCAATAAACAATTGGTTTAGGCAAAGATTGTTTTTGAATTGTATCCAAATCAAACTCCAAAATTGTACCTGGTATAACTTTATAAATATTTTTATATATAGAAAGATTTTGAGGGACAGAGCTCCTCAGCAAAAAACCAACTGCTGCGTCAATATTCAAATCTTTTTCAAAACATGAATGCACTTCAAAGGCCTTAAGTTCAGATGCAAAAATAAGTTGATCTCCTTGATACCCATAATACAATGGTTTTTCTCCAATTCTGTCACGAACTAAAAAAAGCTTTTGCAATTCGTTATCCCAAATACTAAGCGCGAACATTCCTACTAATTTGTTGATACACTCTTGCAAGCCAAAAAGTTCTAATCCTGCTAAAAGTACTTCGGTATCAGAACTTCCTTTCCACAAAATTTGTGGTGTTTTTATTTCTAATTCTTTCTTAATATCTAAGAAATTATAGATTTCTCCATTGAAAACAATCGTAAACCTTCCACTTTGGCTATGCATAGGCTGGTTACCCGCACTAGAAGTATCAATTATTGAAAGCCTAACATGACCTAAATTAAAAGAATACTCCTTGTCTATATCTAAACTAAAAAAATCAAAATGATCTGGGCCTCTATGATTTAAACTGTTTTTCATAACAATTAAATCGACCTTATTTTCTTTATATTTTTTTCCTAAAAATCCAAAAATTCCACACATTAATATATAAGGTTATTTTAAATTAATAGTTAAAGTTATAATCCTTTTGATTACTTATCATTTTGTCACTTACTATAATCATACTTAGCACAAAAAACGGAAAAGCGTATTGAAAAATAAATGGTTCTTTGATTTCAATCATAAACATTATGAATAGCAAAATATAAAGATAATTTATTTTTTTTCTTTTAATTTGGTCTCTTAAAAAAAAGAAATAAATGGTATAAAAAAAACCAGCAACAAGTAACCCTAAAGAATAATATGTTTGAATATAACCAGAGTCATGGCCTGAAGCATTTCCGAATCCTGATTCATGAACTACTCTACCCGTACCTATTATTGTCTCTAAAGATATAGGGGGAATAGGCATATTAGCTAATTCCTCACTAGTATCATTGTTCTTTATCTTAAAAGCATTTTCAACCCAAGCTGTAAACATATCACCATTAAAACCATCAACGTCTGAAGTAAGTTTCTCTAGAGTATTATTTAAATCTATTTGATAAAAAGCAATGAAAATCAAACTAATTATAATTATGTTTTTAAAATTTTTCAATTCACTAATAAAATATATTAATAAACATAAAATTGAAATAAACAAACCTGTTCGGCCAATTAAAACTATTGAAATGACAATTATAATAACGACAAACCATAGTAAAACATTCCTATACAGACTAAATTTATTTGTTTTTAAAAGGGCTAAAGATGAGATTACTCCTATGCTTTGAATTACTGACAAGCCAGCACCGCCAATTGAAGCAAATGCAACAGCTCTAAGTACTTGGTCTTCATTAAAATTAGAGGTAAATATTACTAAACTATAAAATAATTCTTTTATTGCTGGATTTATAAAAGAAAGTATAGCAAACATAGCTTGTAATGCAACAGCAAAACTAATTAAGTATAATAGCTCATTTCTACTTTTAATAAAACTAACAAAAAGGAAAGGAGCAACTATACTATAAAGCGTAAACCATAAGAGTCTTGAAAGTTGAGCCGAGTCAGATGAAAAAGAATACTGAATTAAAGCAACTAAAAACACTAAAGTCAAAGCAAATAAAAAGTTGTAAAATGCTCTTGAAAGCAATTGCTTTTTATTAATACTTATCAACAATAAAATGAGGAAACATACCCTTGCAGTCGTAATACTTGGTAAAAAAGTAAAATTTATATCAAAAAATATAAAAAATATAAATATCAATTTTAAAATAAAATAAACTCTTTTTTTCATAAATTATCTAAACAGGATTTTATCCTTTTATAAAATATTTTTAGATAACCCAATCTCAAACGCCATACAATATAATGAAGGTATATTGCATGCGAAAATCCTATTTCTTTGGATAATTTAGAATACATATAAATATAACCCGATCTCATTTTTGAAAGCTGAATAAGAGATTGCGTTATACCCCCTTCATTTCTTCTATAGCAGGCCATTTTTTCTGCTAAATATTTAGTTTTCCCCTTTGAAGATAATAAAATTTCTAAAGGTATATCACCAGAAATTGATTTAGAAAACCAAATTGGTAAACCATGAGGGAAATAACCATTACGAAATAACAAGCTACAAGTAGGTATGTAATGATTCCTTACAATATCTTTTAAAAACAAAACGTCTGAAGAAGGAGTATTATAGTTATAATAATCATCTTTACTAGCCATAGTGACATGAACAGGATGGAAACACATAGAAAAATCTAAATTTGATTCCATAAAATCTACTTGTTTTTGCAATTTTAAAGAATCTGTCCAATAGTCGTCTCCATCGCAAACAGCAATGTATTTATTCTTAGCTTTATTTAACGCAAAAATTAAATTAGGCATCATACCTATATTTTTTTTATGTTTTGTATACTTTATACAATGTCTTCTTGGATGACTATTTAATATACTCTGAACTATTTCATCAGTATTATCAGGAGACTGATCATTAGCAATAATTAATTCAATTTCAAAATTGCATTTCTGATTTAAAACACCATTGATGGCTTCTTCAATAAATTTATCATGACCATAAGTAATCATTACTACGGAAACCAATGTTTTGCTCACCTAATTCTTATATAATAATTTACCCAATGGCGAATACCAATCACTCACGCTTTCGGGTACTCTAGCATCATAACCCAATATTCTTCTAATATTATCATTAAAAGAATCATACTTTTCATAACCGATTGCTCTAGGATAATCTAAAAGCTGTTTGTAATATGGAAGAGAAAAAGTAATCGGTAATGCCCTACGAACATTATTGGTTGTGTTCGTTCCCGATGCGTGAAAAAGATTTGAATTCCAAATTATAATATCTCCTGCAGAACCAGTAGCATGTATTGCTTTTTTACTAAAAACATCATCCGAAGGCTTACAATCCTCTAAATGCGAATTAGGCAACAATAAAGTAGCTCCATTTTCAACAGTAAAATCATCTAACATAACCAACATATTAAGCATAATAGGCACTTCCGCAGAAAAACCTCTAATGTCTCTGTGTATGTTTTTATGAAATACTTTGTCTTCACCTGGTATATTACTGAGAGCAGTAAAAGAATTTAATATACATTTACCATTAAAATAATTTGATTCAATCCAATCAATCATTTCAATATCAATCAAATGTTGCAAAAAAGCAAATAAAGTCTCGTTTCCAACAAGTGCATTCAATGCTAACCCATTTGAACTTATACCGTTCCCATTAGTTCGTCTAATTGACTCATGTAAACTAAATATCTGCGGTAATACCCCATTTATTTTCAGCAACCATTCCTCACTAATAGATTTATCAAACTTACAATAACCTACAGTCCTTAATTTTTCTTTTAAAACATCATCTTTCATAGTGTGTATTTATATTTAATTCAAAAATTTCTCTCCTACATCTCTACCCCTGATAACTTTGGCTGGATTACCATAAGCCAATACGTTATCTGAAATATCCTTTGTAACTAATGAAGCAGCACCAATTACTGAGTTCTCTCCAATTGTTAATCTGTCAAAAACAGTAGCGTTTAATGCTACAGCAGAATATTTCCCTACCCTAACTTTTCCTCCAAGCACGACACCCGCAGAAATACTGGCAAAATCATCTATAAAACAATCATGTTCAACATTAGAATTTGTAAAATAATTTGTAAAATCTCCTAAATAAGCACCCGAATTAATAATTACACCAGCCATAGCCAAAATCCCCTTACCCATAGTCACATGATTAGCAATTATAACTGAAGGATGTAATACATTTGGCCAAGCAACATCAGGTGCTAATTTAGATATTTGGTCATAGACCTTTTTTCTACTCCAATTGTCTCCTATTGTAATAACACAGCCCTCAATATTATATTCTTCGACTAATTCATTAATTTCATCTTGCCTTCCAATAACATTATAACCAAACAGAACATCTCCTATCATTTTGTAGCTGTCTATTATTCCTACAATAGTATGGGAATTTTGTTTTTCAATTATATCTATTGAATAAGAAACTTGAGTTCCTCCACCTATTAAAACTATATTCATCTTTAGTTAGTTCTAGTACACTCCAAAAAATTATCACAAACTGTTATTTAACACTGCACATATTTTACTTATAACATCTTTATCCATTTCGAAAGCCAAAGGTAAACACATAATACGAGAAGCAATACTTTCAGAAATAGGCATTTTACCGCCTTTTACATATTCAATAGTATTCAAAGACGGATAAAAATAACGTCTCGGAAATATCAGTTCATCATTCAAAGCTTTTTGCACTTCCAATAATTTCGTTTCTGTTTCAAAAACTACTGGGTAATAACTGTAATTCCATTGCGTATTTTCTCTAATTTTAATTTTTGAAAGCTTCGTGAAGTCAAGATTTGCATTATAATATTCAACTACTTTTTTTCTACCCGCAATAATTTCTCCCATGTGAGGAAAAACAGACAATCCCATAGCAGCTTGCAATTCAGAAATTTTTCCATTAATTCCCAATCCATGAAATTCATGTGGGCCATTATGACCAAAATTATGGCTATAAAATAGTTTATCCCTTAAAATGGAATCATTGCAAAAAACAGCCCCACCTTCTCCGGTATGAAACAATTTGGTAGCATGAAAACTACAGGTGCTAACATCGCCATATTCAAAAATTGACTTTCCCTGATAAGTTACTCCAAAAGCATGCGCTGCATCATAAATAACCTTTAAGTTATGTTTTTGGGCAATGGTTTTAATGGCTTCAATATGACAAGGATTACCAAAAACATGAGTAGCTAATATTGCTTTAGTACGAGGTGTAATAGCAGCCTCAATTTTAGTTTCATCAATAGTTAAATAGTCTGGATGAATATCAACAAATACTGGCGTACAATTTTCCCAAACAATAGCTGCGGTAGTGGCTACATAACTAAAAGGAGTGGTGATAATTTCTCCGCCTTTTCCAAGGAGCTTCAAAGCTATTTGTAATGGAATTGTTCCATTGGTCATGATAATGATATTGGAAACAGACAAATATCCTTTTAACTTTTCTTCCAGTTCCAACAATAATGGTCCGCGATTAGTTAACCATTGATTATCGAATACTCTTTTAATTTGTGCTGAATATTCTTCTAAGGGCGGTAGAAATGATTTAGTTACTGGTATCATTTATGCTTTTAGTTTTTATTAGTGAAATTAGATTAAAGAACGATTCGTTTTTAGTCATGTAAGATAGTAAACCAAAAAAAAATATACCGAGTATTGATGGAACGGCAATCTGTATTAAATTGATATAACTTATAAGTAATAAATGAATAATATACATAATAATTGCCATAAAAATTGATATGATTAATGTTGGTATCAAGTCTTTTAATTGATCTTTAGCGTAGTATAAAATTAGTCCGCCAGTGTAAAACGTATTTATAAATAAGGCAGCAAAAGAACCAATTACACTACTCCAAACAAGTCCATAAATTCCGAAATTAAATGTGACTAAAACAAGTACTAGCACCATAACTTTTTTAATAATCTCGAGTTTCAAAAACAAATTGCTTTTGCCATAAACTGACAATATGTTGATGTTAAGTGAGTGGATCGGATGCAACATATATGCGAGGCACAATATTTGAAAAAAAGGTACAGCAGGTATCCACTGTTCACCCAAGAACAAGATGAATAGCGGCTTTGCTAAAACCAATGCCCCAAGCATAAGCGGGGCTGAAATATAAAATGATAACATTAAGATTTTTCTGTATACCCGCAAAGTTCTTTGTTTGTCTTCTGAAATTTGAGACAATAACGGCAATGAAACTTTACTTATAATTCCTGATAAAATTGAAACAGGGTAATTATTAAATGTATATGCCCTTTCATAATATCCTAATGATTGAACACTATAAAATTTTCCAATTAATATATTATATATATTATCAAAAATAGTATTAAGTTGGGCGGATATCATTAATTTATACCCAAAATTCCAATGAGACTTCATTTTTTCGATGGAAAAAACTATTTTAGGTCTCCATTTGATAAATATCCAATACATCATTGTAGCGACAATTTGAGTAGTAAGATATAAACCTACAATACTCCAAACTTTATACTCATTCATAGCCATCCAAACTCCAATAATCAATCCAACTATATTTCCGGGTATATTTAAAATTGCAATCTTTTTGAAATTCATTTCCCTTATAAGCATTGTTTGAGCAATCATTCGCATTGCTGTAATAATAAACCCTAAACAATAAATTCTAATAAGTGACTTCAAAATTGGTTGAGCATAAAAATCTGCTACAAATGGTGCGGCAATAAAAATAAATAAATATGCAATAAGGCTCATTACTAAATTCATGTAAAAAATAGTAGAATACTCCGCTTCATCAGGATTTGCTGTGCGAATTAGAGAGACGGACAAACCACTGTCAACCAAGGTTGTTCCTATTGTAAAAAACACCATTATCATACCTATCAAACCAAATTCATTAGGTCCGAGAAGTCTTGCAAGAACTAAAGTTGCAATAAAGAAAATAGCCTTGTTGAAAACAATATCAATAATTGTCCAAATTGTAGCATTTAAAGATTGCTTCTTAAAATTCAAGTATTTAATTTAAAATTTGCAAAAAACTAAAAACGCTAATGGTGAGAAAATTACTACCCCAAAAATCTTAATCCCATTTTTATAAACTACCATCTACTTCTTTACTTAAAATCCCTTTAACATCAAACAAAACACTATTCTTTTTTCTCAAAGACTCGAAATTTAAGTCTATAAACTCCTTGTGCGCCACCCCTAATACTACCCCATCAAATTTATGGTTTGGTAAAGATTCGGAGGTCTCCAATCCATATTCCTGCTTTACCTCGACTGGGTTGGCCCAAGGGTCATAAATAGTAACCTTAATTCCGTAATCGGTGAGTGCCGAAATTACATCCTTAATTTTAGTGTTTCGGACATCGGGGCAGTTTTCCTTAAAGGTAATTCCTAACATTAACAATGAAGCACCATTAACGGTGATCCCTTTTTTTATCATCAGTTTAACCACTTGAGAAGCTATATATTCACCCATGCTGTCATTCATTCGTCTTCCAGCTAAAATAATTTCGGGATGGTACCCAAATTCTTGTGCTCGTTGTGCTAAATAATAAGGATCTACACCTATACAATGACCACCAACCAAACCTGGCTTAAAAGGAAGAAAATTCCATTTGGTCCCCGCAGCCTCTAAAACAGAGTGGGTATCAATATTCATTAAGTTAAAAATCTTAGCCAACTCATTAACAAACGCAATATTAATATCTCGTTGAGAGTTTTCAATTACTTTAGCCGCCTCAGCCACTTTGATACTAGGCGCTAAATGTGTACCCGCTGTAATGACACTTTTGTATAACTCATCTACTTTATGACCAATTTCTGGAGTAGAACCTGAAGTTACTTTTAATATTTTCTCAACAGTATGTTCCTTATCACCAGGATTAATTCGCTCAGGTGAGTAGCCCGCAAAAAAATCAACATTGAATTTTAAACCTGAAACTTTCTCCAAAACAGGAATACATTCTTCTTCAGTTGCTCCAGGATAAACAGTAGATTCATAAATTACTATATCTCCTTTATTCAAAACTTTAGCTACCGTTTCACTTGCTTTGTAAAGTGGGGTCAAATCAGGACGATTGTTTTTGTCGACAGGTGTGGGAACAGTTACGATGTAATAATTGCAGTCTGCTATATCATGTAACGTAGAAGAACACAATAAACCGTTTTCATTATTTTTGAATTCATTTACCAATACTTTCTGTAAAACTTCGTCAGATACTTCCAAAGTACTATCTGTACCTGAGCACAACTCTTTAATTCGTTTTTGATTGATGTCAAATCCCACTACTGGATATTTTGTGGCAAATAATCTTGCTAGAGGAAGACCAACATACCCTAGACCTATAATTGCTATTTTTTTCATTCTAATTGCTTAAAAATTTTATTTTTTAACGAGATCTCTAATGTCTATTTCAAATTTGTATAATACCATGCAACGGCTTCTTTAATGCCTTGTTCTATAGAATATTTCGGACTATACCCTAATTTATTTTTTGCTTTTTCAATGCTAGCCAACGAATGTGGAATATCGCCAACTCTATTTGGACCATGAATTACATCAACCTCAGCAATTTTAGGGTCAAACTGGACTAAATTGTCTTTTAACAATTGTACTAATTGTGTCAAGGTGGTTCTGTCACCAAAGGCAGTGTTGTAAACCGTATTAACGGCTGAAGGATTTTTAGTACTCATTGCTAACTCATTCATTTGTATCACATTATCAATATACGTAAAATCCCTAGAATAATTTCCATCACCATTAATCACAGGACTCTCGTAGTTCATGAACTGCTTTACAAATAAGGGTATTACAGCGGCGTAAGCCCCATTTGGATCTTGTTTTCGACCAAAAACATTGAAATAGCGAAGTCCTATCGTTTCTATACCATACGTTTTACTAAAAATATCAGCATACAATTCATTCACATATTTAGTAATCGCATAAGGAGATAATGGTTTTCCTATCACCTCTTCTACCTTTGGTAATCCTTGTGAATCTCCGTAAGTAGAAGAACTAGCTGCATATATAAATCGTTTTACTTTAGCATCACGAGCTGCAGTTAGCATATTCAAAAAACCACTTACATTTACTTCATTGGTAGTAATTGGGTCTTTAATAGAACGTGGGACGGATCCTAAAGCAGCTTGATGTAATACATAATCTGCCCCTTGAACCGACTTTTGGCATACTTCGAAATTTCTTATATCGCCTTCAATTAGTTTAAAATCCGGATTATTTATAACCGTATTTAAATTATGCAAATGACCTGTGGAAAAATTATCTAAGCAAACAACCTTATAACCTTTTGTCAAAAAATATTCACATAAGTTAGAGCCAATAAATCCTGCTCCACCAGTAATTAAAATCTTATTTTGCATAAATTCTATTTATATAAGTGCGCACCAAACTGCGCACCAACTCCCTTTATTTTGAATGAATTTTGATGATTTTCTAGAAATTTGTAATTCAAAAGAGTCCTTATTACCAACACTTTAACGATTTACAAAGATTAACAAACACCCCTCGTCGGTCTGGACCACACTAATCCAAAATTCTACCCCAATAACTTCATAAACACACCTACATCCTTTAGCTTTTTTTCGGTAAACTCCTGAGGTTGGTAGATGGCTGCACGTATTTTTTTGTCTATCAGCGTTTCCGTCTTTTCAATTAACTGGTATAAATATGCTTTGTCTATATCACCTACAATCACTAAATCCACAAAGGGGTTGTTTTTTCCTAAAGCAAGGTCACCTGTTAAGTATACCTCATCCACATTACCCAACTTTTCCAATATATTTTCAATAATCTGATCCAGGCCTACATACTGCATGATCACCCCTCGTAAGGACTTAAACATGGGGTGTTTGGTGTTTACAGTATAATGTTTGGTTTTTGTGTTTATATTATCGTGCTTCTCCTGAATAAATTGCATGTTCAATAGCTTATTAAGTTCCAAACGCACTGTATTACTGCTTACTCCAAAATCGTTAGACAGGCCACGCAAATACACTTTGATAGCCGGGTTTAACAACAGCTTTGTAAGTAGAGTAAAGCTAATTTTACTCGAAAAAATAGGGTTTAATGTCAAAATTAGGAGAGAGGTAACACGGCTTCGCCGCTCTTAATCACATATAGGTGAATAAAAAACTCAATATTGAGTAATAAAAATATACAATATTATTGATATTTACTAATAAAACAAATTATTTTTTTAGCTGTGTTGGTATGGTAATAGCAAAATAAATGATTAACCAAAGGACATTTAACACTGACTGTTGTCAGCAATTGTATATATGCCTTAAACTAGGCGGTTTGGATATTATTATTTATTAGCTGCAATTTTAAATTTTTATACCCTATCCTAAGCCTATAAAACACGAGCGCAAAAAAGCAGGGGAGTATGATTCCAATTATTAAAAATATTATTTTACTTTTCTTTATTGGGTCAATGGGTGAGTAAGGGTAATTAATAACCGTTATAGGAGTGGCTGCAGTTTCGTTCATAAACTTAAAAGTTTCTAAGTTTTTTTGCGCTTCGCCATACATGATTGTAAGCATTTGTTCTTTAATGGCTAATTTTTTTATATCTACTTTGTCTTCTTGCAGTAATAGCCCTAATGTTCTATCGGTAGTGCGTGCATAAGCATTTTGTACCGAATTTAATACCCCTTTTATACTATCCACTTTGTTTGTTAACACTTTTACATTATTTTGTGTACGGTAAATGGATTGTTGCAGATAAAATTCGGCTAGCTGCTCATAAATAGCGTTTGAAAGTTCTATAGCAAAAGATTCGTCAGTGTAGTTTGCAACTAATTCTATTACGCCCGATTTTTTTTGAAAGGATTTTGAAATAATTCCTGTACCCGTTTCAGGCAGGAGTATATTTTGTATTTGCTTAAAGCCCTTTCTTTGTGCAAAGCTTAATTCAGCAATATCATCAACCGGATTATTGTAAACTACATTTGCTAAAATTGTATCCTTACTCCATTTTATTTTAAGCTTTTCAAGTGCAATAAAATGATTAATAATAAAATCGCTTTTACCATGTATAGATACTGTTTTAAAAAGCGCCTTACTTATTATTTTATCGGAAACTATTAATTCAACTATTCTTTCTATAGAGCCTCCCGTACTAGAACCACCCGAGCCCAATAAACTTGATAAATTTGATAAAGAAGCACTCATGCTTCCGGCACTTTCACCTACTACTACAAAATTTAATTTTGCAGTATACGTTTGTTTAGCCCTGTAAGCATAATAAAACCCTAGGCTACCCCCAACTGCAGCGAGTAAAAGTAAAATAAGGATATGTTTTTTTATTAAAGAAACCCAAAGCTGTTTTTCTTTTAATAGCTTCGCCAGTAACTCAACTAAACTAATTTCATCTGTTTCTGGCGCCTCTTTATTTTCTTTCATAACATGTTATCAATTAAGTAATGTATGCTATTTATTTAGCTAGTTGCTGAACTAGTACAAAGACGGTAATAAATGCGACAATCTTTGAGGATAGTTTATCCCAATCCAATGGCTTTCGTTCTTTGTTTATTTTATCAGTTTTAGGATAAGATATCAGTGTAATTTTATCTCCCCTTTCTACTTTTGGATACTTTTTAAAAAATAAAAAATTTCGGGTTCCATGAATTGCTCCATTTGGAGAAATTACAAAAACAGAATTTTTATCTGCATTTTTAGTAAATCCCCCAGCAGATTTATTTATATACCATTTAGCAGAATAGTTGCCCAAAAAAGCTGTATTTATACTTAGATTTTTAGATATCAAACTAGTTTTTGTACCAGAAGTACCTATAGTAATAACATTTTTTATTTCGGGAACTGAAACTATATCGCCTTCAACTAAAATAGGATCAAATTTACTTCTTGGCCTTTTAATCGCTTTCCTCGCATCAAATGAAATTATCCCTATGTTTTCTTTATACCTAAGTAAAGAGGTATTTTTTTTGTCGGCAGAAGAAGTAAATCCGTTGGCATCTTTAATCAAATCGGAAAAATAATAACGATTTGACTTTGTTATAAAAGCCCCAGTATTTTTTACTTCCCCATTTATTAGTATTGTTTCTAACAACTTAAATTCCGGTATGGTACGCAACACAATAAGATCATAAGGTTGTAGCAGAAATGTAGAGTCGTTAATAATATTAAAGTCTTTATCTACCTCTAAGGACAGTCTGATTTTGGCAGGATTTTTGTAATTTGTAAAATTTAATCTAAACACA
>Ga0209355_1000369_pt1 | contig 27476 bp, 32 predicted proteins | sample LauGreSBDMM110SN_3_FD_187563 | JGI IMG/M metagenome (GOLD analysis project Ga0209355, IMG submission 187563) | Freshwater lake microbial communities from Lake Michigan, USA - Sp13.BD.MM110.SN (SPAdes) (version 2) | ecosystem: Environmental > Aquatic > Freshwater > Lake | place: Lake Michigan... | reverse complement strand
TCCCATGATATACTTTCATTTGCTCCTAATGTACGCCAATCCCATTGTATATCAGGATTAGATTGAACGATATCCCAATTTATAATTTTTTTATTAAAACATAAACTACTCCAATCCCATGGTTTATCTAAGTTTTCACGAATAATATCCCAAGTAATATTCGGGTTATGATTCGTAAGAACCACCCAATTCCATGGTCTATCTGAACACGCTTGAACAATATCCCAAGTTATATTCGAGTTTGAATTCGCGTAATAGCTCCATAACCATTGATTCGGTGGGTGATTGATTACATTTATAATCCATTCTCGTTTGGCATCCTGTATTATTTTTGATAGCATTATAATAATTTATAAACTAATATATTAGTTAAATATCATTTTTTAAAAATATAAAATGGAAAATATAAATGTTTAATAAATTTTTTAAAAATGTAATGAGTCAAATAAAGTTTACTTCCAGCCATTCTTAGACAATTCATTGTGTTCTTCATTATCTAAGCACCAATTCATCATACGATTTGGATGCCATGCTGCCGCCATCAAATCTTGTTTAATAATATCATTACGTTTAATCACACGAAGTCGTTGCTTCGTACTAATACGCTTTCGCCAACGCATTGCGTATGTACATGCCATTGCGAGTGGTCTATTTTTTGGATATAATACCATATTAAATATCCATTCGTAATGTTTCCAAGCTGCGGATAATTCTTCAATAGAGGTTACGATAAGCTCTTCACTTGATGTATTAATATAATCACTATCATAAGAAGATAGTAAATAAATATCATTGTGATCTCTTGTCAAGTGAGGACCAAAATCTTGATAATACTCACGATTTGGATCATATTCTTCAATTAAATCATTAATAAAGTCTTCAGATTCGCTATCACCGTGTCCTCCCTCTCCCATTTTTAAACAATCTATAAGACTTTGTCCGATTACTGTTGTTTGATGTGCGCCGCGTGCCATCATAACACTGTATAATTGACGAACAACCATTGGTACATTTGGCTCAATAAATACTAATTGAGATGGTATAGGAGGATGAAATACATCATTTAAAACAACCCAAAATCTTTCTTTTGTTTCCAATTTTTCATATATAGTGATTGTGACTACATCTGCCAAACATGTACGAGCGGATGCTCTAGAAACTTGAAACATAGTTGATTATTTAGGATAGGACAGGGGGTCTTTTAAAAATATTTTATTCCTTTTATAAATAATTTCTTTTAAAAATCTTTCATTTTTTATTTTCGTTTAATTATTTTATATAGTAATTTTTCAAAATATAAAAATAAATAATTAACTTTAAATTTAGATTATTAGGTTCGTGTAGCTCTTCTTTGTTTTCTTATACGAATTAATAATCGGTTAAAGTGATCTGATACTTCTTCGATTGAATTAATTTCAGATTCTATTTCAATTTCGGCTTCAATTGGTCGTGGTTTTAAATTACGAAATTCTTCTTTCGCATCATCTGGTGATAATAAACATGCAATTAAATTTAATTTTGTATCGGTTGTACCTGTTTTAAACACATCTTCTGGAAAACCATTTGTTTCTATACATGTTACATATTGTGATATTGATGATGATACTATTGCGACGGGATTTTCTTCTAAAGGGATATCATGTAACATATGTTGATTTACAAAAGATGAACATGAACTTGATTTTGAAATATGACTTTGAGGACTATATGGTACTGAAATTGTTGGACTAGGTGATGCTAATGAAGATGTAAGTAAGCATGGCGAACTATGTACCTTTCGCATACCCCTTTATTATATACTTATTACTTAATACTTAATAAGATTGAATTATTAATAATCAATTTTTTTTTAAATCGTTTTTTATTTTTTCAAATTCATTGCGTAATCTTTTACGACATATTTTTAAGTTTGGATTATAATAAGCTTCTCTAAATGCTTTCTGAATTTTCTTAGCAGCAAAATATCTTTTAGTAATAGTCGCCATTTCATTAATAGGTAAATTTAAATTTTTATTAAATTTTACAAATGAAAGTTGTAATGGTTTAACTCTATTTAATGGACAAATAGTATCAATCATATCAATTGTTATATTTGGATTTATTTTCATATTTTGCCAATCCCATGGTTCATTAATATTTTTTTTTACTATTTCCCATGTTATATTTGAATTAAAACTTAAACTTTCCCATACCCAAGGCATATCTCTATTTGCTTGAACGATTCCCCATGTTATATTTTTATTACAACTTATATTATACCAGTACCATGGCTTATCAAGATGTTGCTTAACAATTTCAAACGTAACACTTTTACTACGACTTAAAAATGCCCAATCATACTGTTTATCTAAGTTTTTTGTAAAAACCAAATTAAATGTATCACTTTTGGGTATATTTAAATTTCTAGATAAAGACCACCAATTCCACTGTACATTTGGATTATTATATACAATATCCCATGTTATATTTGGATTTTTACTAAATAAGCTTAAATCCCATGGCTTATCTAAGTTAGCTTGTATAATATCCCATGTAATATTTGGATTTATAATTAAAGTATTCCAACCCCAATCAAAATTTAGATTTTCCTTTACTATATCCCATGTGACATTTTTATTTAAATGTAATTTATTATGAATTAAGGGTAAATTTAAATTATTTTGAACAAAATCCCAAGTTATTCTATCATCGTTACTAATACTATCCCAACACCAAGGCAAATCTAAATTTTCACAAATATTATTTAATGTAATTTGTTTATTACAACTTAAATGCATCCAACACCATGGCTTTTCTAGATGTTCTTTAACAATCTCCCATGTAAGTTTTTTATCATAACTTAATGAATACCAATCCCATGCTTTATCATGATTCTCTTGAATAATTTTACATGTTATATTAGTATTATTGGTTAAACTCTCCCAATTCCATGGCATATTCGGATATTCTCGTACTATATCCCATGTTATAATTGAATTTTTACTTATTATTTTCCAATCCCATGGCATATTTAAGTTAGTTTTTATAATTTCCCATGTTATGTTTTTATTTTTACTTAATAGTTCCCAATTCCATGCTTTGTTTGGATATGTTTTTATAATTTCCCATGTAATCTTTGAATTTAAACATATATAATTTATTTCTTTTTTTGTTGATGTTTTTTCAATAATTTTCAATATCCGATTATGCCTAGCATCCTCTATAACTTTCGATAAAGACATTTAATTAAAATGTATTATATTAATGTTATTTATAAATTAACATTATTCATTTTTTTATCGTTATTCAAATAATAGTTGAATATTATGAATATTATATTATTATCATTATCGTTTATTTTTTTATAATTTATTTTTGTATATTCTAGTATAGCTATATAATTGTAGCTACTTTCAAATCCCCGATTTTCCCAAAATCTCCCTGAACAGTTGAATTCAAAATCCCTATTGAAAAAAGGGGGGTCATTGTTCCTTTGCTTGTAGCGTAATTTATAATTTTTCATGGGGTTTATATTATGTTTTATGTATATTTATATTATCATATTAGTGTATAGTTTTATAATTTATTTTTGTATATTCTAGGATAGCTATATAATTGTAGCTACTTTCAAATCCCCGATTTTCCCAAAATCTCCCTGAACAGTTGAATTCAAAGTCCCTATTGAAAAAAGGGGGTTATTGTTCCTTTGCTTGTAGCGTAATTTATAGTTATATAGGAATTATTAGGTTATTTAAATTTATATATTATTATGATAACAATTATTATAATTAAATTAATATACAGTATGTAAACCTATAAACAGACAAATAAAGGGGTTTTTTCAAAAGTTCGGAGGGTTTTTAAATTCTATAGGGACTTTGACTCTTATGCCGCCCCCCCCCGCTCATATGAGAACTCATACTCATGGTTTTTATGGTATTATATATTTATATTAAGGATTATTTTCTATACTATTTTATATATGTCGCTCACTTGCTCAGGAAGTCCCTATAAATGCTCGAGATGTTGCTACACCACAACTCGCAAGTTCAACTATGAAAGACATATCAATCTAGTACATGATCTTTCAATATGCTCAGAGGACACAAATGTTGTTGATAAGGATACAAATGTTGTTGATGAGGATACAAATGTTGTTGTTAAGGGCGCAAATGTTGTTGTCAAGGACGCAAAGGTTGTTGTTTTTAAATGTCCCAATTGTTATAAGCATTATAGTAGTCAAAAAAACTTAAAAAAACATACACCTAGATGTAACGGTAAAGAGCATCCGTATCAATGTACGGAATGTAAAAAATTATATGCAAGCCGAACAACGCTCGCACATCATAAGAAGATTTGTAAAGGGATGCCACTTATACTTCAAGAAAAATATATAAAACCTATAAATCATACAATAAACCATATAGATAAGGTTAATATAACAAATATTATAAATAATAATACAGTAAATATAAATATATTACCATGTCCTTTAACACGAGAAGAGTCTTTTGATTTTAATTGTGAGAATATAACCCATACGGTTTTAAAGCATATTTTACAGAATACAAATGATTCTTCTATACGTTTTAATCGATTTATTGGAAAAGTATTAGAGAACCCCCAGAATCAAGTCATTCGTAAAACAAATCCAAAGGATAATCATAGCTTAATTCATTTAGGAAATGGAAAATGGGAATTAGCCTATGATAAAGATACATTACCAATACTAACCCATCATATGACGACAGCTGCTCTAGGAAAAATTATAGAGATTGAGAAACAAGCGTCCTTTTTAATTGAATCAATTAAAGGGTTTCGAAATCAAGTAACAATAATAAATCAAATGGACTATAATGAAGATGAATATAAAAATACTATTCAACGTATAAAATTAAAAATAGTTAATATAACCCAAGAGTTATTAAGAGAAGAAAAATTATTAAAAAATGAAATATAGATATTAAAGAATTATTTATATACCTATTTATATAACATGCTCGAGTGCTCAAATACCGCTCATAAATGCTCATTATGCTCTTATACTACTGACAGAAAATATAACTATGAAAGACATGTCAATGCTACGCATAATATCTTGTTGAGCACTTTAAAAGATGATGTATCAAAACTTGATACCAATTTGTCAAAACTTGATATACTCCCACAATTACAAAATATTCAAAATAATCATTATCATAAGTGTAAGACATGTTATAAAACTTTTTTTACAAAATATACATTAAAAAGACATATACCTAAATGTAATCATAAAGAACATCCTACTCAATGTGTTGATTGTTCAAATATATTTTCAAGTCATAGTGCTTTAACACATCATAAAAAATATTGTAAAGGTTCTCCATTAATTATTTCTAATAATAATTCAAGTGTAAATATTTTACCATTTCCTTTAACACGTGATAAATCATTTAATTTAAATTGTGATAATATATCCTATAAAATTTTAAAACATATTTTACAAAATACAAATGATTCTTCTATACGTTTTAATCGGTTCATTGAAAAAATATTTGAAAATTCACAAAATCTTATGATTCGTAAATCAAGTCCAGAAGATAATTATAGTTCAATCCATTTAGGAAATAATAACTGGGAATTAGCCTACGATAAAGATATTTTACCAATTTTAATTTATCATATAGCAAGTGCTGCTTTAAGAAAGATTTTAGAAATTGAAAAATGGAAACCACTATTGATGGACGTAATAAAAGAATTTCAAAATGAAGTAACCGAAATAATTGAAATGGATTATAATAAGGATGAATATAAAGATATACTTGAACGTATAAAAATAAAAATAGTTAATATCACTCCGGAATTAGTAAAAGAAAAAGAATAAATTTAACGAATAATAAAGAAATGTTTAATGTAATTAGACCTAAATCTTAGATAACTTTCATCATATCTACATGACCAATCATATGACGACGGCAACAATAACGAGTTAGTCCTAGTTTGTTTAGAATTTCTCCAGTTTTAACTTCGTCAAAGTATTGTAGAGATTCTTGTAGGGCTTCTTCTTTCTTTGTAATTTTTTTAGGTTTATCCGATTTTTCCTGCATTTGTTTAGTAAGTTTTTGAATTTCCTCTTCATACCAATCGTATTTATCCGCAAGAGTTTTATTACATGTCATACATTTAATAGGAATAATCATTTCTCTTTAGAATGCTGTTTTATAGTTATAGATAAAATATTTAAATAAAGATCAATTTTTACTAATTCACCAACTAATTTTTTACTGTTTATTTTAGAACACTTCGAAAGGTTACTGAAATGCGAGTTTCTCTAAGAAGTTTTACGTTATTCACCTTATCTGATTTTTTACCCGACATCGAATGTTTCCATTCATATCTTGCCGCACCACTCATTAGATAGACCGATCTGGGTTCTACAAATAGTTCATATTTTCCATGCTGTGGATGTTGAAATACCATGGTTCCGCCCGAACCCAGAGTAAAGCAGCAAATATAATCTTCAAATTGGGGACTATCCACATGCGGGGCAATTCCTTGACCAGGGAGATAACGATTAATAATACATTGATTAAAAGGCATTTCCTCTGGAACATTATTTATAGATTTTATCAGGGTGCGCAATTCATCAATCACCGCCGGAATAGGATTTATCTTAATATCAGTTTGTGCCGAACGATATTTATATTCAAATCCATATTGAAGAACCTTTCTAGATTGTTCAGGAATTCCAACACATTGCCAATCATTTGACTGGTTTAGAAAATCAACAACTTTATCATAAAGATCATTTGGAATAAAGTTGGGAAAATAAAGGAGACCTGAAGGTTGAAGAGCCATTTTTTGCACTATTTTAAACAATAAACGATAAACAAGTTTCAAATTTTAATAGGAGTTCGATTAAAAGACAACATTTTTATACTTAGATGGTAGTTTGGTATATTTATCTAAATCTTCTTGAATAATACCATGAATATTAATCGCATTATTTAGAAGTTCTGATCGTGCGCTAACAATACCATTTTTAAGCTGCATTTCGTTTGCCGCGCTGATAAACATATCCTTTGCTTGTTCCATTTTTCCTTCCCGATGAAGAATTACACCATAAAGATGCATCGCATCAGGTGATTTCAAGTGTTCAACAACGCGGTAATATTGTTTAATTTTTTGAAAATCATAGGGTATCTGATTGATCATCATTTTAAACATTTCCATAAATTCCTGATTGTAAATTAACATATTGTTTTCCATGGTAGTACTGGGCATAAATCCAACCTTACTTCCTTCTAAAGTAATACGATGCTGTGGGGATTTAATCCGGATTTGCGCATTAATATGAAGCCAGTAAGAGAATTGATAACGAAACGCCATACGAATGGTTTCTAAATAGCGTTGTAGTTCCTCCGCCGCTTTAGGTTGAATTAAGTAGGCTTCTTTGCCAGGAAGAATTTTCGTATGTTTACGAATATCAATTAATCCATTGCTACCAGTTTCAGGTTGATTGGGCAATGATACGGATAGCATTAGCACGTCCCATGACGATGTATCTAAATTGACTAAAAAGGCGTCTAAATTCTTTTGAAATTCAGGTAAAATCATCGCATCGTCTTCCATAATCATAAAGAGATCATTGCTTGTCATAGTTGGTAACTTAGACAGATTGACAATTTGTTTTAGGGCTTCTTTTTGTTTTAAAAGGTTTGACATTTGTTCCAAGTTTAGTGTTTGAATAAAGCGATCAAAGTCTTCGTCACCTGTTTTTTCGTAATTAATTATTTTTTCAAGTTCCTGTGTTTTATTTTTTAATTCAGAAGGTTCGTGTGATGTGATTTTAAAGATACGAAATCGATAATCATGTTTTTGACAAGATGTTTCGATTATTTTACATGTAGTATTCATTGTATTTTCACGGAATTTAGCATTAGGTGAATGAATTAAAAAAACATTAAGGGAGCGCATCATAAAAAATTGAACGCTTTATTTCTTTATATATGCATATGATTCATTTAAAAACTTTGGTACTTAATATTAGATATGGAGTTCTGTAAGATTTGCCAAAACATGCTGTACCTTAAAACAGAAGGTGATCAAAATTTGGTAAGTTATTGTAAGTATTGTCAATATCATCAAGTAGATACACCGGAGATTGGAAAAGCAATTCGTATTTCAAAGACAATGTATTCCGAAGACGATCTATTGTATCAACAACATAAAAACGCTTATCTACGATTTGATCCAACCCTTCCTCGTGTTCAAGATCCCAAGATTGTTTGCGAAAATAGTGATTGTTCAGGACCAAAAGATAAACCCCAAGTGGTTTATGTTAAATACCATCCAGTTCACATGAAATATTTCTATACATGTGATTACTGTGGATATACATGGCGTAAAAAACAAAATCAAGCACAAAAAACAATTGAAATGACCAGTGAATAAAAAATGAAGGATCTTAAAGAAAAGTCGTAATAGTAGGTAGAAGTCACAATGGCACATCAAATAATGGATGATATTCAAAAGATTAAAACTGATAAATCAGATCATCTATCATCGCCAATTATGACAAAATATGAATTTAACGCTCTTATTTCACTAAGAACAACCCATTTATCACGCGGTGCCATTCCATTTATTAAACTTCCAGAAGATATCAATATTCAAAGCAATATGCAACTAAGACGTATTGCTTTACAAGAACTTCGTGAAGGAAAACTACCTTATTTGGTAAGACGCCCTCTCCCTAATAACCGTATTGAATATTGGAAAATTAAAGATTTAGATCTAGTTGCCGTACGTAATCTTCTAAGAGATTAATAAATTATTTAATTAAATAAAATTTATAAAAATAAAAACGAAACAAAAAGCAAAACAAAAATAAATATAAACATAAAATTTTTTTCTTTTTTAAAAGTATCTAAATGGATCCTCGTATCTTCTACAGCATTCAAGCCGCTTTAGTTTTCATTGTTGTCTCTTCCCCAATTTTATACAACCTAGTACAAAGCGTTGTTGGTCGCCTTTTCACAGTAGCTGTTAAAGGTTGCCCAACCGTTGCTGGCTTAGTTTTACACGCCGTTGTATTCGCCCTTGTCACTTACCTATTAATGGTATTCCAAGAAACAAAGGCAGTTGAAGTTCCCATGCCAGTTGTTGTCGCACCCCCAGTAGTCGCTGATAAACAATAAAATACTTACCCAATACTATAAATAACAGCCCACATATAATAATATTTACATTTTCCAACGATGACCACAATGAAGACATGAGAAGAACTGTGTCATAGGTTCATCCGCAGAACGTGTTTGAAGTTCATAGTATGAACAACGATTCTTTTTACATTTTCCACATGTGTAACGATCAGTCATAGCAACTGCTTGAGGTTCGTATGCGGATTTATTACGAATTTGTTCACGATCGATAATATCTTTCCAAATTTCGGGATACATATTTTCAGGGCGAAATGTAGCAATTTCATGGGGCATAAACTCTTGATCTTTGAGACGTTTTAGGAGGCGCTTATTATTAATACTATATTTAGGATTTAAGTTACTATAAATGCTTTTAGTTTTTGTTACATATAGTTCTCGAAACATATCACATGTCCAACTAAGATGAATTTGGTGTTCTGTAGCATAATCAATACAAAAATTATAAATACCAATTTCAAGATCTTTTACTTCCAAGTCAGAAAGTTTAAGATTTTTAAACAATTCTCGTGTATTACAGCGTAGATCAGTCATTTTTATTACAATAACAATTATAATATTAAACAATTCATTTTTTTAAACCAAATAGTTAAATTTTTAATATGCTTAAAAAAATGACAATACTATAAATTACGCTACAATAAACCGTTAAAATATGCCTCTTCAATCTTTTTTAACCAACGACCAAGTAAATGTCGTAGAGCTTTATTTTTGTCCTGAACCAATTGATTCAAATGCTCTTAAATTTAATTATGGATGGAAAAATCTTCCATCGATTCCAATTCATCTTTTTAAAAATAGACTGGATCAAGAAGTGACCGAGTACTGTCAGCGTGATCTAATTTATAGTTATGATCGTTCAAATGACGCTCAGCGCACGTATCAAAAATTATGGGTGTCTGATTGTGTGGATCATAATTTGTATACTGTAGCATTTCAAGAAGAATCGCATCCGACACATCGTTTTCCGTGTACAAATGAGATAAATGAAAAAAGAAATATTCATAAAATTCATTATAAAATAAACAATCGCATGTTTTTTATGATTGAAAAAGAAGATGATATTTGGACACTGTATATAAAATACAACCATGCTTCGAATGTAGAATTAGATAAAATGAATGAAGATTGGAATCAAACGATTCAAAAAATTTCAAAGAGTATTTATCGCAAGCATTGAACAGGTGTCCATTTATTCGTATTTAGATCATAATTACATTTAAATGGTATAGAAGTAGCAACATTTAGATTCTTGAAAATATTGCGCAGCATTTTACTGAGCATTAAAGATGATACGGAAGCAATTCCCATCTTTTGAAGTGAATTTTCATTTTCATATAAATCATAAACATCCGGTTGTTCAGTTTTACGAAGCCAAATCATTTTATCATTTTCAGTATATGTAGTTGGTACAATTGGTTTATTAACATTAGTATTTATTTCAGTGGCTGCTACAATAGGTACATGGGTATGAGTGACAGCCGGGATATTTTCTGTTTTATTGATGCTATTAGTTGGTACCATTCTCTCTTGAAAATCAGGCATATCTTTGACTTTACGAACCACATTTTTAATTAATTCATCATTAAAATTCATTAGTTTTGGTTTATATTTCATGGGTTGTGGCATAAAATAAACACCACGATTTGTATAAGGGATATCTTTTGCGAATTCTAGCATTTTACTAATATTAAATTGATCACATTCGAAGTATTTTTTTACTTGATATTGACAAACATCCATAAGATCATCTGGTGTATAATGTTTATCTAGCATTTCATAGGCGTATCCAATGCGTTGAGACAATGGTTGATTGTTGAGATATTTACCTTTATAAATAATTACATCATTAATTAGAAAGATCCATTGACCTTGTTTATCTTTTACCATTTCGCCTTCAATAAGTGTATTATCAAAAATATCTTCTGTAAATTGTCCTTTTGTTAAAATAATGCGTGGTTTTTGATAACCGGGTTGTACTTTTTTATCAATATACATCATTTGAGGAACATCTTCGTACTTTGTAAAATATAGAAAATAAGGGTTTCCATTTGATCGAAGACAAACCCAATGTGGTATGGTTTGAATATATTTAAATTGAATATCATCTAGTTTAAACCAATGTTTTTGTAGAATTCGGAGTTGATATTTTTTTTCCAATACATTTAGAATCCAGTCTTTGGCATCGGAGCATTTGATATTAAAAGCGATCCGATCACAAAAAGAAATAATACCAGTATGCATAGTGAGAATGATAGTGTTAAAATAATATAGAAATCAAGTTTTTAAGTTGGTTTTATTTATATAATTTATATCAGGAATTATTTGACTTATTTTATTTTTATTAAATAAAATTAATAGTTCCTGAACCTGCTGTTATATTATACACTTTTGAATTACCCAATTGCACTTCAGAGTAAGTCAATCCCGCTGAAAATGTTGCGAGGTATATTGAAGAAACTCTTAGAATAATTACACCCGAGCCTCCAGCACTTCCAGCATTTGGAGATCTACCGGCACCACCTCCTCCTCCTGTGTTAGCTGTACCAACTTGTCCTTCACCTCCACCACCTCCATTCCCACCTGAACCACCAGTTCCTGAATGAACACCACCACCTCCACCTCCTCCGCGATATATTGAACTTCCAGTTATCGTAGATACAACACCAATACCACCGTTTCCTGCAAGAGTAGTTGTTTGAGAATCTTGACCTATAGCTCCGGCACCACCTCCTCCAGCACCTGTTCTACCTGAACCGCCAGGTACGGTGCCATTTCCACCTCTATAACCTTGACCAGTTGTTCCCGCCCCACCAGCTTTTGTTCCTGTTTCATAATTTCCAGCTCCGCCACCTGAGCCACCAGCGGCACCCACACCACCACTATTCGTTCCAGCACCACCACCGATTGAGGTAATTGTGGAAAAAACTGAATTATTTCCATTTGTTCCTGTTGTATCAATAGAACTTATTGTACCACCTTGACCACCTGTTCCAACTGCAAGCGTATATGCAGTACCTATTATGCCATAAAAAGGAGATTCGGTTGCACCTCCTCCACCTGATGAATCACCATTACGATTTGTTCGATATCCTCCGGCTCCACCACCTGCTCCTGCATTCATGCCCCCACCACCACCACCTGCAATTACAAGATATTCTATAAGAAATGATGGAGCTTTTACTAATGAGATCCATGCTGTTGCGATTGGTGAATAATATTCAGGTGTTCCATTATCTATATTAAATCGTATCATACCTGCTGTTGAATTAAAAGGTTGTTGCGCGGTTGTTCCGGATGGAATAATCATGGCGCCTGTGTCATTTACATGTAACTTTGCTAAGGGAGCATTGGTTCCAATGCCAATATTTCCATTGTTTCCTACAAATAAAGCCACGCCACTTTCGCTGTCATAAAATTCAGCTACACTGTTTGCGCCTGATTGGGTTACTTTAAGAGCCGGACCCGTTCCAGCGTTTTGGATCACCATTTGTTCTGTATTGCTAGTAATGGTATCAAGACGAACAAAATCTCCAAGGACACTTATATTAGAACACACAATATTTCCAGAAGCATAAATATTTCCCCGTACATCTAATTTCTGAGTGGGCAATGCGGTACCCATGCCGACATTTCCATTGTCTCCAATCATCAACGCGTTTCCTGCGATGGTAATATTACTTGCATATAAGGTACCTAATGCCGTAATATGCTGCGCAGTAAAATCCAAAGGGGTATCGTTTACTTTTGATGAAATTTTCATGCCTCCAGTAGTATTGTTACGAGAAATACGGGTTCCGCCCAAATCAATTGTGTTGCCAGATAAATACAAATCGCGCCAACGGTAATTACTAGATCCCAAATCATACACGTTACATGAGGTTGGATATATCGAACCAGTTATAAATACATTACTGTCTTGAATACGAACAGTTTCATATTTTGGTTGTATTGAAAAATTAGTTAGATTATCATTACTAGTTCCTGATCCAATTGTATAAAAACGATGGGCGCCAGCTATATAATCGTTTGTTACATTTACCAATGATGTCATCTTAACATTTTGATATAAATAAAAATAATAAATAAGGACTTAAATTGAAATGCCCGCACTGTGGATTGAACACAGGACCTCTTGCTTACAAGGCAAGCGCTCTACCACTGAGCTATACGGGCGGAAATATTAAATGTTTTAAAGTTAATATTATTAAAATAATAAGGGTTTATTGGTTTAAATAAGTTTTAGAATTTTTAGCATAACAGATAGGAATATTTGCCACAGGTAAATCCTTGGACATTTCCTTAGAGGGAGGGCAGCATCCAATGGTTTGAAGAGGATAATCTAATTGAACACCATTTTTAACTTCCGGAAAATAAGTTTGGAACATTTTTTCTTTTTCTGTTGCGGGTTCTAATTTTGTTTCGGCAGTTCCATTAGTTTCCTTGGTTTCTGCTGTTTTAACAATGGTTGGATAATAAATAGTTTTAGCTTCTGATTTAATCATCAGCATATATAAAATTAAAATTGCTACAAGGATAACTGTAATTGAAATAAATAACATCTTTACTTTACTATTATGAAATATTTTTAGAGAACTGCCGCTTTAATAGCTGCGAGATTGGCTCCTACGATTTTTTCAAAAATTTTACCATGTTTGAAAATAATAATTGTAGGAAATGCACTTATTTCATAGCCGGTCATTAATTGATTCACAACTTGTTGAACAGCAACATCTGGATGATCTCCATTTACTTTTAAAACAACTACATTTTCTAGTTTTTCTAAATGTGGAGTAAGCATTTTACAGGGACCGCACCAACTCGCATAAAAATCTACCAAAATGGTTTGTTTAGTACTAATATATGTTTGTAGTGTTGTTTGAATATTAATATCTGTAATATCAATAATCATTTAATATTAACTAGAAAAAATATAAAAAATCTGTTTAAACCATTTTTCATTAGAATATAATAATAAGATGATTATATTGGAAAGTATTTTATACGGACTCTGTATTTTTTATTGTTGTGATTCAATTGAAAAATGTTATCGATCAAGATATCAGAATCGGGAAGAATTAATCCCAATTATATTACATACGACAACGATATCATCCAATCCTCAATTTCTAGATATCGAGCGTATTGCCCCATTAATCGATGAAGAAACTATTCCAGAAGAGGATTCTTGTCCAATCTGTTTGGAACCTCTAAATACCTTACGCTACAAAAGAAGAACCCAATGTGGACATACATTTTGTTCAGAATGCCTTCATGAATGGTTAAGAAAGAAACCCAATTGTCCACTATGTAACCATTCATTTATTCATTTGTAATTAAAGTCGTAATTTTTCAATGGCATAGGCATAAGTTTGTTTAAACCAATGAACTGTTTCTTGAATACCATCACGCAGGCATACGAAATCCATATGGCTTAAGCTGGGATGGGGTTCGACCGTTTTCTTATATTGTCCATCCGCAAATGTTGAGTCAAATACAAGCGCATGTTCGTAATCAAAACATTGGGCGACACGTCTAGCAATATATTCAATGGTTACTTGTGATTCTTCCGCAGGAGGTGAACAGATAAAACGCCCAGACTCTGTACATTTATGAACGCTCCATAGAATTATTTTTGCGAGATCTCTGCTATGAATAAATTGACGAATTGGTTTTCCAGTACCTTTAACAACAAAAGGTGTATCCGATTTCTTAGCTAAATAGCAGCGATGAATTAACGCTGGCATAACATGGGCATCATTTAAATTAAAATTATCATTGGGTCCATAAATATTCGTAGGAATTAAACAAATACTTTGAATACCTTCTTGTTCAAGAATACGACTATGAACGTCCATCATGCGTTTCGCATAAGCGTAACCTTCATTTGAAGGATGAGGAGGACCCGCATGTAATACATCTTCGGTAAGGGGTTCATAACCATCTGGAAAAATACATGTGGACAACATGCTAATCATTTTTTGTACCTTATGAATGCGGGCATATTTTAATACAAAAGTATTCATAAGAAGATTGTCTTCGTACATTTTAGCACGTTGTTCCATATTTTTAAATAGTCCACCCACGTTTGCTGCTAAATGAATAACAATATCGGGTTGAATTCGTTCAAATAGTCCACGAACATTTTCTTCACTTGTTAAATCACCATCTTTAGATGAAAGAAACGTCCAATCACTTATGAATTCTGTAAATGAAGATCTGATTTCGGTTTGTAAAGCACTACCTACGAGACCACTCGCACCTGTTACGAGTACTTTCATTTAAGCAATTAAAAATATTTATGTTTAAATGGAAAAAGTTGCTTTTATAACAGGGTTAAATGGACAAGATGGTTCATACCTTGCTGAATTATTACTTGAAAAAGACTATTTCGTGTATGGCATTATTCGCCGAATGTCGCTTATAAATACAGAGCGAATTGATCATTTATTTAACCATCCTAAATTTAAACATTTTTATGGAGATGTTACGGATACGTCATGTATGTTTCAACTATTAACTAAAATTTATAAAACACATCCAGAAGCGTGTCTTGAAATATACCATTTAGCAGCACAAAGTCATGTGAAAATCTCTTTTGAACTTCCTGAATATACGGCGGAGGTAGATGCGATTGGAACATTGCGATTATTGGATGTGTGTAAATCATTAAAAGAAACTTATGAATTATCGAAAGAGCGTCTTAAAATTTATATCGCATGTACTTCTGAAATGTATGGCAAAGTCGTTGAGATTCCTCAAAATGAAAAGACACCTTTTAATCCTAGATCACCTTATGCGATTTCAAAGCAATTTGCTTTTTACTTTGGCAAGAACTATCGTGAGGCGTATGATATGTTTATAAGTAATGGAATATTATTCAATCATGAAAGCCCTCGACGTGGATTTAATTTTGTTACACGAAAAGTTACAATAGGTCTTGGTAAAATCCTAAGAGGTGAAATGGATCATCTAGAAATGGGTAATATAGATTCTATACGTGATTGGGGACATGCGAAAGACTTTGTAAATGCGATGTATCTAATGCTTCAGCACGATAAGCCGGATGATTTTGTTATTGCGACTGGAGAAACGCATACAGTAAGAGAATTTATAGAAAAAGCATTTTTAATTAAAGGGCTTCAAATTACTTGGAAGGGAGAAACAGGATCTCTTTCAGAGGTGGGTGTGGATCAAAACGGAATTATGCGAATCTGTATGAATGAGAAGTATTTTCGTCCCACAGAAGTAGCGTATCTTCAAGGAGATGCGGCAAAGGCAAAACGATTACTTGGATGGGTACCCGAATGTTCATTTAAAAATCTTATCACTGAAATGGTAGATAAAGATTGTTAATCAAAATATAAACATAAATAAAAACACAAAATTTACAAAATATGTATAAAATTGAAAAAAATGAAATTAATATACAATTTTAAAAGTATAAGTAAAAATCGTGTAAAGTTTAAAACAAACAATGGAAGAATCCATACGTTATCACGAATATTATGATAAAGTACGTATTATTTATAAAAATAATAAAATCATAGGATATGTTTGCTCAGAAGCAGAAGCAGAAGCAATATGTAAAAAAAACGAACTATATCAATGGGATATTATTCGTAAAAAACATGAGAAAATTGTTGACATATTAAATCAGCTTACCATTCATGATATTCAGTAATACAAATACAAATCACATAATTTTTACAGAATATATGTATAAAATTGAAAAAAATGAATTTAATATCATATTTAAATTAATATGCCAGCTGAACGAACCGTAAGAAAAAACATCAGGTACAACCCAATCATGTCGCTTACTCCGAATGAAATTTTCCTGACGGCTGAGAACCAGCGGATGGGTATGTTCCATGATTATAAGCTTAACGCTTCTGTTGAGCGAATTTTCAATGGAAAGCTACAAAATGCTAAAAATTTTGATCTAGATGATTGGATTGATTTTGAGAGCAACATGTATGGCTGGGTTGAAGCGCGGATTATCCGTATTATGAGCTGTCCGAATGTGAAAGACGAGTACGAGCTGGAATTTACGCTGGAAGATGGTGTGGTTGTTAAAGAGTTTGAGGAGGGTCGTTATCTTTGAAACAACAACACTTGATAAAAATAAACCAAAAAGAAAATAAAAACTTTTATATTTTAGTTTTCGCTTTCGCTTTATTTAGCTTTGGTTTTGGTTTTGATTATCTTTTTAGATTTTATTTTTTTATTTTTTCCACCCATTAATGATAAATCACTTTGAATATCAATTAAGGCTGCTAGTTCTGGATTCATTGGAAGTCTTTTTGATTTAATTGTAGCGTAACTATCTGTTTCTTCATTTTTAGGTGTTTTTCCTTCTTGTGCTGGTGATACAAATGGACCTTTTGTATTTCCAAATAATTTTTTTGGAGGCATTGTAACTTTTTACGCTACTTGTAGATTAGTTATTTTTTTGATTGAATGAAGGCTTCTTTAAAAACAATTAATGCCCTACTGCTTGCTTCTTTATGATCAATGATAGGCGCTGGATATTTAACATCCGTATATTTTTCTCGAACTTTTGGATCAAACCACTTATGAATATCTTTCGAAGGAACGTCCTCTAATTCTGGTACCCATTTTTTGATATAAATAGCATCTTTATCGAATTTATAGGATTGAATGAAAGGGTTAAAGGGTGGTCTAAAATAAGGTACTGCATCTGGACCCGTAGAAGACGCAAATCCCCATCCAGCCGTATTGCTGTATATATCTGCATCCACTAGATGAGTATAATAGTATTTTAATCCCCAGCGCCAATCAATTAATAAATATTTTGTTAAAACCGATGCGCATAACATACGAATTCTGTTATGTTGATGACCTGTTTCATTTAATTCACGCATGCCCGCATCAACCAAAGGGTATCCAGTTAACCCCTCACTCCATTTTTTAAATACATCTTTATCGTAAGACCATTTAACTGATTTATCGAATTTATCATGAAGGGCTTTTCCACGCTGTAATTCAGGGTGAAAGGCATAAATTTTTAAATAAAAATCGCGAAATACTAGCTCTCGGATCAATCCATGTTCTTTTCCGAATAATTTTACTATTTCCCAATACATTTCCCTTATTGAAACAGTACCAAACTTTAAATGGGGAGACATTTTCGAAGTTTTTGCCAATGCTGGAAAATCCCGTTTTTCTTCATAGTCTTTAAGATCCTTTAAGTGTTTTAAACCTACGAGTGCGTTGGTTCTTCCGCCTCGAATAGCAAGGTCAGGATTCTCTTGGTAAAAGGTCTCTATTTTTGAAAAGGGAAGTGAGTCTTTGAATGTTGGAGAAAGATAGTGCGTTTTTGTATGTTTGAATGTAGCTATATGTTTTATAGGGATTTCTTTTAATATTTTCTTATAAAACTGAGATAATACCATATATGGTCGCTCATTATCAACCAATCCATCTTTTAAAGGTAATAAACCATAATCTTCATTTTGAATAAACTCTATTTGTTTAGTACCACACCATTTCTCAATAGCACTATCACGTTCTTTCGCATAAACACTATAATCTTGATTGGAATAAAAGGCTTTAAATGGATAGGCTTTATAAATCTTTTTAAGGACATTCACATGTGTTCCATAGAACATATTTAAATGTGAATCCACTTTGGCTAATTGTTTATTTAGATCAACCAATGATTCGCACATAAACTGTACAGATGGATTTGAAAAATATTCATTCTTAGATGAATCGATTTGTTCGGGTGTAAATATAAATACAGGTATAATTTTATAACCGTCTTGAATGGCTTTTATTAAAGTTGTATTATCTTCTAATCGTAAATCTCTTTGAAATAAAAACACAGCCGCCATCTTTAATTATTAAATATAAACTTAAAAAAATGATATAATTATATTTATTGTTAAATATAATGAATATAAATAGTATTAAATATTATTATATATAAGATGGAAAGTCAAATTTTACCACCGAGTGTTCAATCACGTTCTAAAAAATTAGCGATCTTTGATTTTGATGGGACATTAGTTCAACCCAAAGAAGGTCGTCGCTTTCCAAAAGATAAAAATGACTGGGAATGGCTAAGACCGAGTGTTCCTAAAAAACTTAAACAATATGCTAAAGAAAAATACCGTTTGGTTATTGTTACGGATCAATCAAAGCCTTGGAAGGTAGAAATGATTCAAGACGTAATTCAAACACTAAAACTGTCAATGACTGTGGTTATTGGGGTTAAAGAAGATCAGAAACCAAACACCCGTCTATTTACATCCTATTTTACACCTGATAAAAAGATTGATATAGAGAATAGTTTCTATGTAGGAGATGCTGCTGGACGTTCAGGAGATTGGGCAGATCGTGATATACAATTCGCCAAAAACATGAACCTTAAATTTTATGTACCTGAAGAAATATTTGATGCCACACCAATTCGTGCCTTTCCTAAAGTAAAAATACCAAATGAAAAAGAAATTATTATTATGATTGGATATCCTGGATCTGGGAAATCCACTTTAGCTAAAGAACAATTTATCTCAAATGGATATTACAGAGTCGATGGAGATGTATTTAAAACTGCAAAAGCAATGATTAAAGAAGCTAAAAATTATCCTGATAAATCAATTGTATTTGATGCGACAAATGGTACACATGATAGACGTCAAGAATATATTAATTATGCGAAAGAAATTGGAGTACCAGTAAGATGTATTTGGGTAAATACACCTATTGAAAAAGCATTAGAACGTGTTAAAAAACGCGAACAAGAGATTGGTGTACACGTACCAGCTATAGCATTGTATCTTTATCGTAAAAAGTTTGAAGAACCGACATCAGAAGAATGTGAAGTAGTTAAGATAGACCAGCTTTAATTTACTATTAAAGAAAATATGAGTTATATATATTATAAATGAGACTATGCTGTTGTAAGATGGTGGATCCAATGGAAATAGATGAAAATCCAGAACAAATATCTTTAAACAAAACTAAACGTAAGAATGCTGTTTTGGATAATAATATAAATAAGCCTTCTCCTAAAAAACGTAAAAAGAACATACCTAAAACAGTAAAAGAAGCTGTTTGGAATACTTATATAGGTGATTCTTTTGGAAAAATTAAATGCCCTTTATGTCAAATGAATGATATAACACAATTAAATTTTCATTGCGCCCATGTTATTGCTGAGGCAAAGGGTGGTAAAACAACGATTGAAAATTTACGTCCAATTTGTGCTTCTTGTAATTTATCAATGGGTCAAATGAATTTATTTGATTTTCATAATAAATATTTTAAGCTATAATTAGTATTAGTTTGGTATGAATTAAGTAATTATTTTTATAAATAAATATATATCAAATAGTTATTTTTTAATTTTGTAAAAGTTTTCCTAGTAAACTATAGAAATGCCTCCATTAAGAAAAAGTAGTTCAACTACTGTAGCATCTTCTGCATCTTCTGCATCTTCGATGGGTTCTTTAGCATCGTCGGCATCGACAAATTCTTCCCGATCTTCTTCGGATTCATCAAGTAATGATGGTGAAAAAACACCCGCTCAAATCGCTGCTTGCGTTCGTAATGTCGCAAATTTTAGTCATGTAAAACCATTTCATTTATTAGATAAGAAAAACTTCAATCCCGAACTCCTTTCTTATTATTTAGAACAAGCCGCACCAAAACTAGTAAGTTTATTTGAAAAAATAGAAGCATTGGATGCAGCTGACATGAAAAAAGAAGGAAAGGTTTTTAAACATATGATTTTCACTGATAATAAAAGTAGTTCTTATGGAGCCAAGATCATCGCATCTGCTTTTATTTCAAAAGGATATAACCCTACATTCCATGTTCAAGGAACTGGATTTACCCTTCATCCCGAAAGTAAATTAATGGAAAGTAAAGGTAAAAACTTTTCATTATTAATGAGCAAAACGGTGTATGATCGTCCAATGAATGTTAAATTCAAGAAAACCGTTTTAGAAATGTACAATAGCCGCCCGGAAAATATTCAAGGAGATTTAGTACGTTTTATCATTTTAGATCAAGGATTTAAAGAAGGTATTGATTTATTTGATGTAAAATATGTACATTTATTCGAACCCCTTGTCGTTAAAGCGGATGAAAAACAAGCAATTGGTCGCGGTACTCGCTTCTGTGGTCAACGTGGATTAGAGTTTCACCCTCGTTTTGGCTGGCCTCTTTATGTGTTCCGTTACGAAGTAAGTATTTCACCAAAAAGCAGACCTGAATTACGTGGAGCAAAACAAATGTTTGAACTTTATTTAAAATATGCTGATATTGATCTACGAAAAGTTGTATTTGCGGCTGAATTAGAAAATGCTGCTGTAGAAGCATCAGTTGATAAAGAATTAACTCAAGCTGTTCATAATTTTTCGATTGAAAAACCTGCTCCAATCTTACAACAGGGTGGTATAGTATTAAGATCTAATGTACCAACACCTCCTTCTAAAATATACAATAGCTTATCAAATATGCGCGCCCATATAAATAAAGGCTTCAAACTTTTTACATATCCCAAGGTAAAACTTGAAAATCAATGTAAAGACATGACTGGAGGTGTTAAACCACAATTAGTTCAATTTACACCGACCCAAGACTTTATTCGTCATTATTTCCAACCTGAATCAGCATACAAAGGTATGTTACTATTTCACTCAGTTGGAACTGGTAAAACATGTAGCGCAATTGCGACAGCCAGTACAAGTTTTGAAAAAGAAGGTTATACAATTTTATGGGTAACTCGTCATACACTCAAGAGTGATATTTGGAAAAATATGTTTCAATGGGTTTGCAGTATGACAGTTCAAGAAAAATTAAAAGATGGATCCCTTAAATTACCCGCAAACCTTGGCAACCCTAAAAGATTTGCCCCACCTGAATGGATGGAACCCATTTCCTATAAACAATTTAGCAATATGTTACTCAAGAAAAATAATATTTATAATGAAATTGTTAAACGTAATGGAGCGAAAGATCCTCTTCATAAAACATTAATTATTATTGATGAAGCTCATAAACTATATTCATCAACTGTAGTTGGTAGTGAAAAACCACGCACTGATATTTTAGAAGAAATGATTCAAAACTCATACAAAGTCAGTGGTAAAGATAGCGCGCGTGTATTATTAATGACTGCTACACCATATACAGAAGATGGTATGGAAATGATTAAATTATTAAATTTATTACGCGAAAAGAATCCTTTACCTGCCGATTTTGATGATTTTAGCAAAAAATACTTAGATGATCAAGGATTTTTCAAACAAAAAACATTAAAAGAGTTTCAAGATGATATTAGCGGTTATATAAGTTACCTAAATCGTTCTCAAGATGCTCGTAACTTTGCCCATCCTGTATTAGAAGATGTATTTGTAGAATTAACAGAAGAAGCAGAAGAGCCTGAACCTGTATTAAATTCAAAAGGTAAACCGATTAAAGAAAAGATAGTTGGCAAATATGAAAAATGGATGAAAGAAATTCGTGAAAATATGAAAAATAAAAAGGTATTTATAAAAGACGCAAAAAGTGACTATAAAGAGTGTATAAAAGAGCAAAAAGGTAATGTTAAATTACAAAAATTAAAAATTGCTGCTAAGATAAAAGAGGAAATTGAACAAATAAAAGATGACAGAAAAGATGAATTGGAAGAATGTAAGGAAAAACCAGTTAAAGAACGTAAAGTGTGTCGTGAAGAAATAAAAGAAAAATATAATACTATAATTGCTGAGAAAAAGAGCGAAAAGAAAGATATTATTCAACAGAACAAAAATGAAGGATGTATTGAACCAATGAATGATTTAAATGAATTATTAAGCGAATTACAAGAAATTAAAGATGAACAATTACAAGTAAAAGGTTATCAGGAAGCAATTAGAACCCAATTAAAAGAATTATCAAAAGAATCTGAAAAATTACGTGAAATATATGAAGAAGACAAACCCAAATATAAAAAATTACAAAGATCGAATAAGGCTGAATCAAAGAAAATACGTGCTATAAAAGATAAGGTTAAACGTATTGAAGCAATGCGAAAATACCGCACAACAAACTTAAAAGATTTGAAAGAGTTTAAGAATAAAATAATTGCTATGAAAGCACGTTTATCAGCCATTAGAGAAGCTCGTAAATTAATTAGATTACAATTAGGTAAAATAAAATTAACAAAAATATCTCAAAAATTAGCACTAGAAAAACGTTGTAAAATATAAGTTATATTTCTTAATTTATTCTAGAAAAAAGTTATAATCAGTATTATAATTATTTTTATATTCTTTAAAAACTTTTACTGTTTTTGTAGTATTATCTATATAATATTCTCCTTTACATAACATCTCACGGGCTATTTTAGTTGATATATAATCGATAGAACCATCAATTACATTAACAGTATTAGTTTTTTTACAGTATCCGCTAATCGCATTCACATTTGGGCTAGGATTAATAAAATATTTACAATTTTTACATAGAGGAAACTTATTTTCATTGATTAGAGGTACTTTTACAAAATTTTGTAAATTGGTAGTAGGTTGTGTAGATATTTTAGAGTGAAACATATTAAAGTTTATATATTATAAATAATAAATATAGCTTTATATCAAATGCTTGTTTCTAAGCACAATATTGGTAATGTTCGTTTATATGATTTAAAAAGCAAAATAAATATTAATTTAATTCGTAGTGATTTTAATAAGATTAAGTACCCTTACAAGAATGTGTGTCGTTTTAAATATACTGATATTAATAAAATTATTAAATTAGAAAATAAATATAATTACCCAGATTTTAAAATGATCCATAGTTCTGGTAGTGAAGAAATGGTTTATTTATCAATGCTTTTTTTCATTGAACAGCATAAATTAGAAGTAAATACGGAAATATTACTAGAAGCATTTCATATGAATCCGTATAGTTATAATGATACGGAATGGTTTGATGATAAATCAGATAAAAAAGGGATTTTATGTGTACAAAAAGAAGGTGTTAAAAAATCACTATTTGAATTAACAGATAATTCATCACTTACTAAAGAAGAATTTAAATGGGATATTTTCCCCGGGGAAATGATACTATTTGATTCAGATAAAGTGAATCAACGTTATTCAAAAAATGAATTTGAGAATGAAGATGGATTTCAAGATTTATTAATTATGAGTACATTATAAATTTACTTAGCATGTGGAGCATATATACCTTGTGAAAACACAGCGGCTGTTCCAAAACCCATAAATATAATTGTATTAATCCACGAAAGAATTGTTTTTCCAAAAAATCTCCAATTAACTCCTTCCATTCCTTCGATCAAACCAACACCCATAATACCTCCTGTAATACATTGAGAGGATGATGTAGGAAGACCATATTGTGAGGCAATCATTATAACAAATGATGTAGCTAATTCTGCTGAAAATCCTCGTGTTGCTGTAATTTTTGATAATTTAATACCGACTGCTTGTGTTACTTTATATCCATATGTTGCCAATCCAATAACAAGACCAGTCGCACCAATAATAATAATCCAAATAGGCGAAGATACAGAGGATTGTATTTTATTAGTATTTACGATATCCCATATAGCTGATAATGGTCCAGCCATATATCCTACTTCTGCTGCACCATGTGCGAAAATAACACATATAGCTGAAAATACTTGAAGATATTTAAATACATTTTCAGTTTTTGGATCAAATACCTCTGCATTTTGATGGATTTCAGAAATTGTTATGTCTTCATCAATTATTTTATGAATATCCTGATTCATACCTTTCAATAATACCATACTATTTTGTTTTGAAGATTCAGTTTCAATGATTACTTCTTCAACGACTGGAATTAAATCTTGTTTTTCAACATGACGTTTTAATAGAGGAACACCTACAATTCCTGTTAATAAACTACATCCGCATGCTATAATACTGGTAACCCATAATGTTTTTTGATCAGACCAATTATCATTTCCTTGAAGAGATTTTTTAGCACCTTTTGTAAATACAAAATAAATATTAACCCATGTTGTTAGCAAAACTAATGGAGGCATAACGTAATAGGATAGTTGATATGAATTTTTACGTCTTAAAATAAGTGAACGCGTTGACCAAAAAATAAATGCGGATGTAGCACCTGTTAAAATTGGTGACACGAACCATGATAATGCGATCGGTAAAAACCCCTTATATGGAGGGAATGATTTCGGGTCAGATTTAATCCAAAGGACACCATTTTTTCCACCATATACGAGTGAAAATCCAATGATACCTCCTATAATTGAATGAGTGGATGATACATTTAATCCATAATAAGAAGTGCTTGCTAACCACACTGTACCAATAACTAAATTACACATCATTCCATACGCATATACCATTGGATTGCTTTTAAACACAGCTATATCAGCAATTCCTCCAGCAATTGTATCAATAGATACACGACCTAATACAAGCGCTCCAGTAAATTCAAAAATTGCTGCTAAAATAACAGCTTGTTTCATTGTAAGTGTTTTCGCACCAACGGAAGTACCAAAAGCATTACCTACATCATTTGCGCCGGTACCCCATCCAAAGCCAAAAGCACCGATTGTACCTACAATGAATATCCATAGATATTCTGATAACATTCTTAATTGTATATATATATTAATTGAGATATCCTTATATACAATCTAAAATAAAAACTTGAAATTTAATTATTAACTAATTTAATTAGAATAATAAAAATGAGAGGTATTTATGTATTGGATCTAGATAATGGTAATATTTTGATTAATATATCTGATTCAATTCAAGATGCTGAATTACAAGCAGCTGTACTTTTACGAAAATATGAATCTTCGGCTAATTTCGATGGTTCCTATCATTATTATCCAATTCTTAAAAATGAAGAGGAATCAGTAGCCGAAAAACGTATTTATATTATGATTGCTAAAAAATATGGATTAAAATGTATTATGGCACGTTCAGAATTACTAGAATCAATTGGCAAGGGTACATGGGGTCCTGATATGGAAATACGACGTATATTAAATGTAGCATCGAGTGATTCATTTCAGCCATCCTCGATTGAAAATGAAAAAGAGCAATTTCCTATATCAATTTAGTAAGTTTAAAACATATAAATTATTTTTTGTTAAGTTTTGATTTTAAAACTATTTAAAAATGAAAATAAACTTTTTAAGTTTTTTATAAATTTTTTAATTCGAGTAAGCTAATCCACCCATGCCAGACATGACGCGGAGTACGTTGTAAGATAGAGCGTACACACGGATCTTGGCTGTTCCGGATAGACCACTGTGTCCAATGTTTAGGACGGCAGAGTCAATGCGGGACATGTTTAAGGTGCCAGAGGGTTGATGTTCTTCGGGTTTTAAGGCGAAGGAGTATACGTTGATACCCTCGTTGGTGGGGATGTTCTCGTGATGTTGGTAAGGTTGAACTAAGTTGAAGTAGTCACCGGCACGTTCGGCGAATCTATCATGACCGTTGAGTTGGAGTTTGGCGGTTGTGCATAGATTGACACCAGTGGTTTCGGCAGCGTTATCAGTGAAGTTGAACCAGTCGTTGGAAGATGTACCAACAACGGCGTCACGTTGGATAACCCAGACAAGTTCCTTAACGGGGTGGTTGAAGTTTAACTTGACTTTGGAAGCGACGGCGCTGGATTGAACAGATTCATCACCTGTGAATTGAAGTTGTTCAATGAGGTATTCGTGGCTTAGTTGGGCGAATCTGCGGCGTTCATCAGTGTCTAAGAAGATGTAATCAACCCATAGAGATGCGGAGGCGAGGGAATCACCAGAGCCTTGGGCGGTTACACCGTTGCCAATGGGGGCGTTCATCTCGGCTTGGCTGCGGAATTCAAGGTTGACCTTAACTTCGTGGTATTGGAGAGCAATTAAAGGTAAGGCAAGTCCTGGGTTGCGGCAGAACCAGAATTCAAGGGGAACGTATAGAGTGGCGGCGGTGGCAATTGGGATATCGGCACCAACCATCTTTTTGTAACCGTCACGTTTACCTGTGGGTAAAGAGAGTTCGTTCCAGATGTACATCCAGTCACCGTATTGTTTATCAATGCGTTGACCACCGATTTCAAGTTCAACGTTCTTGACAAGGACTAAACCAGCGTAGTCAGTGTATTTCTCACCAGCACCTAGAGCGGGGAGAGCCACTTGTAGGTACATGCGATGGATGAGATCACCATTGCGGCTGATTTGGCATGTGACACGGCGACCGAAGTCAGCGGCACCGTTGAATGTTTGTTCAATGGCTTCCATGCTGAAGTTGGTGT
>Ga0209355_1000368_pt1 | contig 27480 bp, 19 predicted proteins | sample LauGreSBDMM110SN_3_FD_187563 | JGI IMG/M metagenome (GOLD analysis project Ga0209355, IMG submission 187563) | Freshwater lake microbial communities from Lake Michigan, USA - Sp13.BD.MM110.SN (SPAdes) (version 2) | ecosystem: Environmental > Aquatic > Freshwater > Lake | place: Lake Michigan... | reverse complement strand
AGCGATCAAACCAAACAGAAAGTTCAAGAATATGCCAAATTAAAAAACTACAAACCCAATATCATTGGGCTCAACCTCAAGAACAGAAAAACCAAAACCATCGGAGTAATTATTCCCAACATCCTCAACTCCTTTTTTGCCAAAGTTTTCACTGGTATAGAGAAAGTAGCCGATGCGCGTGGTTATAATGTGATTACTTGTATCTCAAACGAGAACATAGAAAAAGAAGCGCATACCTTAGAGATGCTTTCCAACGGAACTATTGACGGCTTCATACTTTCTATTTCAGAAGAAGCCCAAAAATTGCAAGAATACAGCCATCTAAAAGACATCATTAATGAAGGCACACCCATTGTGATGTTTGACCGCGTGTGTGATCAAGTGGTCTGCGACAAAGTAATTGTGGATGATTTAGATTCGGCAGTTGATGCTACGCAACATTTAATAAATTTAGGCTGTAAAAATATCGCCTTGTTTTCGTCTATTGACAACCTAAGTGTAGGGAAATTGAGAGCCGAAGGCTATTACGACTGTTTGAAAAAGAACAAGATTCCCATGCAGCCGGAGCTCACTGTACTCACAGACAATGAAGCTGATTTTGATTCCAAAGCTTTGGCCGTACTTTCCAACCAAAAAGTAGACGGTATATTTGCCTTAGACGAACATGCCTCGGTTTCGGCTATTAAATTGGGCTTGAAATTGGGCTATAAAATCCCAGAAAATTTATCCGTCATAGGTTTTGCTGATGGGGTTTGGTCACGCAGATTGTCGCCCAGCTTATCTACCGTGAGTCAACACGGTCCAGAAATTGGCGCTGCGGCGGCTCAGTTGCTCATTGATCGATTGGAATCCAAAGAGGAGCATTTGCCCTTTGTCACTTCGGTGGTTAAGACTGAATTGCGTCAGCGGGAGTCCACGAGGAAGTTGTAGTTTACTCCGCTCCGCTCCGCTTCGTCTGTTCGTCCCGAAGCTACGGGACTCGGGTCAAGTTTACTCCGCTCCGCTTCATCTGTTCGTCCTGAAGTTCGGGACTCGGGTCAGGTTTTATGAAAAAATCGTCAAAACCTAATCCCTAAACCCTTCAACCTTTAATGCGCTTCCAGCCAATTGTCGCCCATGCCCATTTCGACTTCCAAGGGCACTTGCAGCACAAAGGCTTGTTCCATTTCGTTTTTAATGAGCGGTTTGATGAGTTCAATCTCCGAAAGGTGCACGTCAAAAACCAATTCGTCGTGTACTTGCAACAACATTTTTGATTTCCATTCTGAGCCGTCGGCTTTCTTTTCCGTTAATTTTTTATGAATGTTGATCATCGCAATTTTAATGATGTCGGCCGCACTACCTTGTATGGGTGCATTCACGGCATTGCGTTCGGCACCGCTGCGCACCATAGCATTGGCCGAGTTGATGTCTTTTAAATAACGTCGACGGCCCAAGACGGTTTGCACATAGCCGTTCTCGCGAGCAAAATCAACCTGGTTTTGCATATAGGCTTTCAGTTTAGGATAGGTTTTGTAGTAGGCTTCAATGAGCGCGGCGCTTTCTTGTCTGCTCAAATTGGTTTGGTTGCTCAAGCCAAAGGCCGAAACGCCATAAATAATCCCAAAGTTTACCGTTTTGGCGTGACTTCGTTGTTCTTTGGTCACCTCGTCCAAAGGCACATTAAATACCTTGGCTGCCGTACTTTTGTGAATGTCTTCGTTATTCTGAAAGGCTTTGATCATGTTGTCTTCTCCACTCAAGGCGGCAATGATGCGCAACTCAATTTGCGAATAATCGGCAGAAAGCAACACATAATTCTCGTTGCGGGCAATGAAGGCTTTTCGAATTAATCGGCCGCGTTCGGTGCGCACCGGAATATTTTGCAAGTTCGGATTATTGGAACTCAATCGACCAGTCGCGGCAACGGCTTGCATGTAATCGGTGTGTACGCGTTGGGTTTTGGTATCTACTTGCATCGGCAAGGCATCAATATACGTGCTTTGCAATTTTACCATTTGGCGCCACTCCAAAATATCAGTCACAATCGGATGTTCTTTTACCAAATAGCTCAGCACTTCTTCGCCGGTAGCATATTGGCCGGTTTTTGTTTTCTTTTGTTTGGTTCCGCCAATTTTAAGTTTGTCAAACAGCACATCGCCCAGTTGTTTGGGTGAAGCCAAGTTGAATTTCTCTCCCGCAGTTTCGTAAATTTTTTGCTCAAAAGCGGAAATATCTTGCTGCATCGTGCCCGACATTTCTTTCAAAAACGCTACGTCCAGGTTGATGCCTTCGCTTTCCATATCGGCCAGCACTTGGATGAGTGGAATCTCAATTTCGTCAAATAATTTTTTGGTTTCGGCTTTGTCCAAAATGGGGCTAAACACGGCTTTTAGTTGAAGCGTCACGTCGGCATCTTCGGCGGCGTATTCCTTGATTTCTTCCAAGGCCACCTCGCGCATGCTGCGTTGGTTTTTGCCCTTTTTCCCAATTAAGGTTTCGATTGATTGCGGCGAATACTGCAAATAGGTTTCACTCAACACATCCATGTTGTGGCGCATGTCGGGATTAATCAAATAATGCGCCAGCATCGTATCAAACAGCTTTCCAGCAACCGATAGGCCATAATTTTTTAGGATTTTCAAGTCGTATTTCAGGTTTTGTCCTATTTTTTCGATCTGTTCGTTTTCAAAAAATGGCCTGAATTTTTCCAACAACGCTTTTGCTTCCTCTTGATTTTCGGGAAACGGCACATAAAATCCTTTGCCTTTCTCAAAAGAGAACGACATGCCTACCAGTTCGGCGTGCAGCGTATTGATGCCCGTGGTTTCGGTATCAAAACACACCGAAGTTTGACCCTGTAATTGATTGATCAACAATTTTATGGCCATGTCTCCTTGCACCAATTGGTAGAAATGATCGGTATTGGCGAGGGTTTTAAGCCCCGTCCCATGCATTTGCGCAGTAGAATCGGCTGATTCCTCATAAAATCCAAACAAATCAAATTGATCTTCGTGGCTGCGTTTGGGCGCTGTTTTTTTAACTGATTCAGCTGGAGAATTTTCGCCGTTGGTATCAATTTCGTCGTATTCTTTTCCGGTTCCAAACAATTTGTCAAACTGGGTTTTCATTTGTCGAAATTCCAATTCCTGGAAGAGGGCATCGGTTTTGGCCACGTCGGGTTTGGATAATTCGTAGTCTTGTTCGTTAAACTGCACCGGGCAATCGAGTAGGATGGTTGCCAATTTTTTGGATAAGATTCCCAATTCGGCATTGGCCTCAATTTTATCTTTGAGTGCACCTTTTATTTTGTCGGTGTTGGCCAACATGTTTTCGAGCGAACCAAATTCAGCCAACAATTTCTTAGCCGTTTTTTCGCCCACGCCAGGCAATCCCGGAATGTTATCGGCGGCATCGCCCATCATCCCCAAATAATCAATTACTTGTGACGGATCTTGGATTTCGAATTTTTCGAGCACCTGCGGAATCCCCCAAATTTCGATGTCGTTGCCCATACGGGCCGGTTTGTACATGAAAATATTTTCGGAAACCAATTGCGCAAAATCTTTATCGGGAGTCACCATAAATACCTGAAACCCTTCTTTTTCGGCTTGTTTGGCCAAGGTGCCTATTAAATCATCGGCTTCAAAACCGGGCATTTCTATGATGGGAATGTGCATGGCGCGCAACAAGTCTTGAATATAGGGCACGGCAATTTTGATGGCTTCTGGCGTTTCGTCGCGGTGGGCTTTGTATTGCTCGTACATTTCAAAACGGTAGGTGCTGCCTCCTTTGTCAAAGGCTACGGCCAGATGATCGGGTTTTTCTCGGCGAATGACGTCCATCAATGAATTCATAAATCCCATAATGGCCGAAGTGTCCATTCCTTTGGAGTTGATCCGTGGATTTTTGATGAAGGCATAATAGCCTCTAAAAATTAAGGCAAAAGCATCGAGCAGAAATAAGCGTTTTTGAGCAGACATTCGGATAAATTTAGTCGGTAAAAATAAACATTCGATTGGTATGCATGGGCTAGCAAATCAAAATTATTTCGCCAATTAATCATAAATACGTCGAGCAGATGTTAAAAGTTCACCGGCCTCAAATTTTGCCCGACTATTATTTGTTAATTTGCCAAAAATTACTGCACATGTTGGGTCGATTAATCGTGTTTTTTGTTGTGTTGCTTTGCATCGAATGGTATGCTTTTCAGGCTGTAAAAACGGTGGTAAAAGTGAGAGGAGCGGTGTTGGCCTACCAATGGATCAGCTTGATTATTGTCTTGCTCTTGCTGTTTGCCTTTTCTCGATTTGATCGGTCTACCGGACAAACCAAATACACGCTCTACACCATGGGTCTTTTTCTGTTGGTTTATGTACCCAAAATTTTGATCACTTTGGTGCTCTTGGGCGAAGACATTTACCGCCTTATTCACGGATCTATAACGTATTTTGTAGAAAACGACAACGATTCTTTTTTGCCCAATCGGCGGGCATTTATCAGTAAAATTGGGTTGGGCTTGGCCGCAATTCCTTTCTTGTCCTTGCTTTATGGCATGACAGTTGGCAAGTATAATTATAAAGTAATCAAGCAACGCATTTTCTTCCCCGATTTGCCCGCTGCCTTTGACGGGATGACCATCACGCAAATCTCGGATGTGCACAGCGGCAGCTTTGACAACCCCGAAAAAATAAAGTACGCCATCGATTTGGTGAATGCGCAACAATCCGATTTAATCCTGTTTACAGGTGATATTGTAAACACCCACGCCAAAGAAATGCATCCGTGGATCGACATTTTTAATGGCATTCAGGCGCATCCTTTGGGGAAATATGCGGTGTTGGGCAACCACGATTATGGTGAATACATCAGTTGGCCTTCCCAACAAGCCAAAGACGAGAATTTTCAGGCGATTAAAAATTTGTACGGAGACATCGGATTCCAGCTGTTGCTCAACGAACACGTATACATTAAAAAAGGCGACGACAAATTGGCCTTGGTGGGCGTAGAAAATTGGGGACATAACTTCAAAAAAGCCGGCGATTTAACTAAAGCGATGCAAGGTTTAACCCCCGAAGAGTTTAAAATTTTGATGAGTCACGACCCCAGCCATTGGGAATACGAAACCAAAAAGCACGACAAAAAAGTGCAGCTCACGTTTTCTGGCCACACGCACGGCATGCAGTTTGGCATCGAAATTCCGGGAGTTATTAAGTGGAGTTTGGCGCAATTTGTCTACAAACAATGGGCGGGCTTGTATGAAGAATTTGGCAAATACATCTATGTAAATCGCGGTTTTGGCTTCCATGCCTATCCGGGACGCGTGGGAATAATGCCCGAAATTACAGTCATCCAACTAAAAAAAGGCGAAAAAGTAGCATAATTCGTATAAAGTGCTACATTTGTACCCTATTCCCTCTAATCGAAGGGGATGAGAAATTTAATATTTTGGTTTTATGTCAAAATTTGGAGAACTAATAAATGCACAAGTTCCTGTGTTAATCGATTTTTACACAGAGTGGAATGAATCTTCGGTTTCCATGCATCCAGTAATTCGCGATGTGGCTGCAGCGCTTGGCGACAAAGCCAAAGTCATTAAGATTGATGTGGATAAAAATCAAGAATTAGCCGATGCCCTCCGCATCAAAGGATTGCCTACACTCATGATCTACAAAGAAGGTCAGATGATTTGGAGACAATCTGGCGAACTAGACGCCAATACGATTATTGCTTTGGTTCAAGACCACATCTAAGCAATCACCTCACAACAATAGTTATTTCCTTTCAAAAATTCCAAGGTTTTTGGCAAGACGTATTGCAAATTTGCAAAACATTTTTGGCTGTCGTGAAACACCACAATACTTCCAGATTCTATGTTATTGAGTACATTGGCCAAGCATTGTTCAGCATTGGTTTCTGAATCAAAATCGGCACTCAGTATATCCCACATCACGATTTTATAGCCCTGTTTTTTAATGTTTGAATAGGCCCGCAAGCCGATCTTTCCGTAGGGTGGTCGAAACAATTTCACTTCTTCGTTGACTGCAGAATGTAAGGTTTTTTTGCAATCTTCAAAATCAGCCAAATAATCTGAGGTAGAAGTTGCCCAGCCGTTGCGGTGGGTTTGGGTGTGGTTGCCAATTTGATGTCCCTTGGCTTTTATTTGTTGGCAGAGATCCGGATGAACAGTTACATTTTTACCGATACAAAAAAAAGTAGCCTTGGCTTGGTATTGATCCAATTGATTCAATACCCAGGATGTGATTTCGGGCGTGGGACCGTCGTCAAAAGTGAGGTAAACGGCTTTGCGGGTGTTGGGTATTTTCCACAGTAAACCCGGGGCAATCGCCCGAACGAATCTGTGTGTTTTTATCCAATGTAATTTCATCCTAAAGCAAAAAAAACAGCGCTTTTGAGACGCTGTTTTGGTTTTATTCGTTATCCCGTCCAAATCGTTTAAAGAACGAATTATAGGTATTAAACGTCGATTTGTTTTGGTTGTAATAGGCCAAATCGCCGCGGTCTTTCATCACTAGGAGCAAGGCTCGGTAGCGTTCGATGTCGGTCACAATATCAATGGCGATGTCATTTTGTTCGCTGGCCGAAAGTCCTTTATAATAGGACAAGTTTTCCTTGTACTTGGTCATCAACTGATCTAATAATTTTCTGGCCTTGGCCGTTTCGCCCACCGCATAGTAGCCACCTGCAAACGGATCAACCAACGAATAGTAGCCAAACAATTCAACCGGCATTTTGGTCATGGCCAAATCGATTACTTTTTTGGCTTTGTCAATTTTCTTTTCGTTTACCAATTGCTCCATCAGACGAGCCAAATTAGAACGATAGGAAATACTGTTTTTGCGCGTCTCCGGATCGTGGTATACCGAAGCGAGTTCGCTATTGCCCCAATCCCATTTCATCACGATGTCGTACATTTTGTCAGAATTGATTTTACCCATATCCAAGGTGCTGCCGTCTTCGGGAATAGGGGTGTAGAACGGTACCAATTTATAAACCATTCCATCCAATTGCAAGAAATCTTTCATCCATAAGTAGTCGTCATCGCCAAAGCTACCACCTGTAAAATACACGGGACGTTTCCAGTTGTTGTTGGCAATCACATCCAGCATCATGACGCGGTTTTTGTACATCGCCTGTCCTTTGATTTCGATATCAATATACGGCACGATCGAATCGTATGGCGTGATGTCTTTGTTGTATTTGCGGTAGGCTGCGGTGTCTACCGGAATACGGGCCAAATTGGTTGGGTAGAAGTGAATTTTTTGGCCATTTCGCATTTCAACCAAGGTGCGTGGATCGTCATCCCCGATGAAATTCAACAAATCTTTGATGTTCCAACGGCTTTTGGTTTTTTCGTTAAAAATCGCATAATCCAACTTGTCACCCACATATTGTTCGTGGCTGAACGAAATGGGTAACCCATCTGATTTGTAGGTTTTGCATTTCATTTGATCGATGTACCAATCGGTCATGAACAAACTGGTATTCACAATTTTGATGTCGGTGCGGATGCCTTCAATTTCTTGGGCATACCACAACGGAAAGGTATCGTTGTCGCCAATGGTAAACAAAATGGCATTGGGTTCACAGGAATCCAAATAGGCTTTGGCCATTGCAATGGCTGTGTATTTATTGGCACGGTTGTGGTCATCCCAGTTTTGAGCAGCCATTAATACCGGCGCAGCCAACAAACATCCTCCCAATACCAGAGGTGCGGCCAGTTTGGGTTGCAGTGAATTTTTCAGATAGTCATACAAAGCATACACCCCAATGCCGATCCACATTGCAAAAACATAGAAGGAACCCACTAATGCATAGTCGCGCTCACGAGGCTCAAAAGGACGCTCGTTCAAATAAATTTTTAAGGCCAATCCCATAAACAGAAACAAGGAGAGCAATACATAGAAACTTTTGGGGTCGCGTTTGGCGTGATATACCAAACCAATGATGCCCAAAAGTAAGGGTAAGAAAAAGTAGGTATTGCGGCCTTTGTTGTGAGCTACATCTTGAGGCAAGTTCTCTTGCGAACCCAAATGCAGTTCGTCTACAAACGGAATTCCGCTCAGCCAGTTGCCATCGAGGTTGTCATATTTGCCTTGAATGTCGTTTTGACGGCCTGTGAAATTCCACATCAAATAGCGCCAATACATGTACCCAAATTGGTATTCGACCATAAAGCGCAAGTTGTCCACCGTACTTGGTTTTTCGATGATGAGGTATTCGCCATAGGTTTTTAAGAATTTGATGTACTCCTCGTTGCCATATTCTCCAGCGCTGTATCCTTTTCTGAATTCGGTGATGATGTCTACCAATTCCTTTTCTTCTGAATAGTCGGGTTTGATGCGAAACTCCGGCGGATTGGTGAAGCTTATGTAGTTTTCGATGTGCTCGGTGCTCCACAAACGCGGCAACAAGGCTTTGTGGCGTTTGTCGCTGTTTTGGTCGGCGTTTTTGTAGTTGTTGGTGATGCGGTATTTGCCCGTTTTGTAATCGCGTTCGTAGTTGGGCGCTTTGTCAAGATAGGGTTCATCTTCGTCCAAGCCAGCAAAAGCATCGGTGTATTGCGGGCCGTAAAACAACGGATTCACGCCATATTGCTCGCGGTTGTAGTAGGCCAAGACCTCGGCGGCGTCAGAAGGTTTGTTTTCGTTGATGACGGTATTGGCATTAGCGCGAATAGGCAACATCATCCAGGTGGAGAATCCGATTAATATAAACAGGACACATAAAATTAACGTGTTGTACATCACCATTCCTTTTTGTTGGGTATAGCGCAAGCCAAAATAGAAAAAGGCAATGAGCAACAAGGCAATAAAAATGGTGCCTGAGTTAAACGGCAAGCCCATTTCGTTGACCATGTATACTTCGGCTTTGGCAAACAAGGCCATGGTGAGCGGAAGTAATAATTTGAAGATAAAAAGCAAGATCGAAACCACGACTACATTGGCTACAATGAAGTTTTTGAGGGTGATGGTTTTATGGTGTTTAAAGTAGTACAAAAATCCAATAGAAGGAATGGTCAACAAAGCCATAAAGTGCACCCCAAAAGACAAACCTATCAGCAAGGAAATAATCAATAACCATTTGTTGCCGCGGGGCGTGTCCATGTCTTGTTCCCAGCGCAAGCCCAGCCAAAACAATAAGGATATAAACAAGGAAGCCATGGCATATACCTCCGCCTCCACAGCATTAAACCAAAAACTGTCAGAAAAGGTGTAGGCCAAAGCACCGATAAACGAACTTCCTAAGATGACGAGTTCAGATGAATCGGCGTTGTTGTTGAATCGTTTTAAAATTTTGCGCAGCACCATGGTAGATGACCAAAACATAAATAGGATCGTAAAGGCGCTCGAAAAAACCGAAACCATATTCACCATCAAGGCAATTTGTTTGGCATTAAGTGCAAACAGCGCAAAAAAGGCGCCCACCATCTGAAATAAAGGCGCGCCCGGCGGATGACCAACTTCCAATTTGGCTGCTGTAGCAATGTATTCGCCACAATCCCAAAAACTCATGCTGGGCTCAACGGTGAGCGAATAGGTAACTAAGGCAATAAAAAAAGCCACCCAACCCAAAAGGGTGTTCCATTTCGTAAAATTGAAGTTTGTTGACATCATGCTGCTACTGTTTTTTTGAACGCCACAAAGAAACTATTTTTTTGCGTACCGCAGGGCGCCTTAACAAAATTTTCTATACCCATTTTGTTGCTATCTCACTGACTTTTATAGACTAAACAATTTATTCTCAGCGCACTATTTTCGCGGGCTGCAAGAATTCAAATAAAAAAAGGGGTTTTATTTGCTTAAAATAAAATTTGTATTAAATTTGCCCTCGCTTAACAGCTATGGAATTGGTCTATGGTGTAATGGTAACACAACTGTTTTTGGTGCAGTCTTTCAAGGTTCGAGTCCTTGTAGACCAACTTTTAGTAATAACCCTGTAAAGTTAATTCTTTACAGGGTTTTTTTGTCACGAAGTACTATACGCAGCAATTTTTCACACACGATAACCGTCCTTAAAACATGAGAAAGCCAGTGTTTCTTTGTGTCTTTGGGGGCATTACTATTGTACGTTTTTTTGGGTACTTTTCATGTTTACTACAATTTTAGTAATGCTGAATTCGGTAAAATTAGTATCAAATAAACAGTTCAATACCATTATTTTAGAAAGACAAACGAACCCGTAATTCAAGGGACGCCATGCAGATACTTGATATTTGCGAAAACACGTTACTAAAATGTATTTTTTGTTGTAAATATTTTTTTGTAACACCCAATTAACTACTTTTGATAAAATTAAAATTGTTTATGAAATTATTTCTTTTAAAGTGGTATCCAATACTATTAGCCTTCATTTGTATGCTATATTCTATCACCTTGGGTCTTTTGGGAAGACAAGATGAAGCTTTATATTCTGCTCATTGGCCAGGTACAATTTTATTATTTGCAATTGCAATCCGTCAAAGAAGAAAGTCATGAGTATAAGTTTTTTTATTGTAGGTGGCGTAATTTTTGCTGTATATTTATTTTTAATGTTTTGGAGTATTGTTTATTCTAATAAAAAACAAAAAGAAGAAAATTACCCAAATATTGACAGCAAAGGGATGTTAAATAAAAATAAAAACCTTTAAAGTTTTTTATATAAATATATGACGCTGCAAACAACTTGGTAAACACCAAGAAAATCATTTTGCAATAACCCTACAATTCTCAATAAAAAAATCCCGCAACTTGCGGGATTTTTTGTTTATTATCCAGATCTCTCGGGATTGTTATTTGGAATTTAGATTTTAAACGTCACCACTGGTCTCACCGCATGGTTCACCAAATCTTCGCTGATGCTGCCGTTAAAGAAGTGCGAGAAGCCGGTGCGTCCGTGTGTGCACATGCCAATTAAGTCGGCGTTTACGGCATTGGCAAAATTGAGGATGCCTTTTTCTACATTCACGTCGTTGTAGATGTGTGAGCTGTAATTGGTTAAATTAAACCCTTTTAAGAATTCGCTCATGACGCTTTCGGCTACGTGTGTAGGTTTGAAACTGTTGGGCGTGTTGATCATCACCAAATCCAAATGTGAATTGAATGTCTTGGCCAAGGCCGCCACTTTGGCAAACGGCGCTTTGATCTCGTCTGAGAAATCAGAAGCAAATACAAAGTTGGACGCGTTGAAGTTGGGTGTTTCGTTTTTGATGACCAAAACGGGTACGTCAGAAAAACGCACTACTTTCTCGGTGTTTGATCCGATAAATAATTCTTGAAAACCAGAAGCACCGTGTGAGCCCATTACAATAAAATCGACCTTATTTTTTTTGCTCACGGCCAAAATTCCTTCAAAGGCTTTTTCAAATTGGATAATTTCAGACACCTCAATGCCTTTCAGAAAATCGGAATCCATTAAGTTCTCTAAGCGCTCGATGGCTTTGTTTTTGAAAAACATGATTTCGGGTATGGCGCTTCCGCCGCCAATCGCATCACTGCCTTGCTGTGGCAACTCCAGCATGTGGAGTAACATAATTTCACTGTTGTTTTCCTTGGCAATTTGAGCCGCAACTCGCAACGCATATTCGGCATGTTTGGAGAAGTCGGTGGGCACTAAAATTCTTTTCATATCAATAAGACTATTAGGGTTATTAATTTATGTATCAAAAGTAAAATTTTACCATTTCCTAATAAATGATATTTGTCATGTAGAAAAAAAGTATATATTTGCACGGTTATATAGATAGCGTACGAATTAATGAGGGAAGCAATGCTTCCCTCTTTTTATAGCATGATGACATTCAAAGAAAAGGTAAATCAATTGTTGCAAACCGGCTTAGACGAAAAGCCAGATTTGTTTTTGATTGATTTATCGGTAAACGAAGCCAATAAAATACTGGTAACTCTTGATGGCGACCAGGGCATACAATTGCAAGATTGCATTGACATTAGCCGCGCCATTGAGCACAACTTGGACCGCGAAGAGCAAGATTTTTCGCTAGAGGTTGCGTCGGTTGGTGTAGGATCCCCCTTAAAATTAGTGCGTCAATATATAAATAATATTGGCCGTACACTCATCGTAAAATTAGCCACCTCGACCATTGAAGCCGAATTAATAGCCGCTACCGAAAGCCACATTACCTTGGCTTGGGAAGCGAGAGAGCCAAAAAAGATTGGGAAAGGCAAAGAAACCGTACAAAAGGAACAACAGATTCCGTATTCAGAAATAAAAGAAGCAATTGTTACAGTAACATTTTAATTAAAAAGTTGGCATGGAAAATTTAGCATTAATCGATTCATTTTCAGAGTTTAAAGACGATAAACTAATTGATCGTGTAACGCTTATGGCGATTTTAGAAGATGTATTTAGAAATGCATTGAAGAAAAAATTTGGCTCAGATGATAATTTTGACATCATCATCAATCCCGATAAAGGCGACATGGAAATCTGGCGTCGTCGTGTAATTGTAGCCGATGAAGATTTAGATCTAGAAAACGAAGAAATCACCTTGAGCGAAGCCCGTAAAATTGAGCCCGATTTTGAAATTGGCGAAGAGGTTTCAGAAGAAGTAAAATTGATCGATTTGGGTCGTAGAGCAATTTTGGCCTTGCGTCAAAACTTGATTTCTAAAATTCACGAACACGACAATACCAATTTATACAAACAATTTAAGGATTTAATTGGCGAAATTTATACTGCCGAAGTGCACCATGTGCGCCCAAGAGTTGTAATTTTGGTGGACGACGACGGAAACGAAATTGTACTTCCCAAAGAAAAACAAATTCCATCCGACTTTTTCCGCAAAGGAGACAATGTGCGTGGGATTATTGAAAATGTAGAATTAAAAGGAAACAAACCGCAAATTATTATGTCGAGAACCTCAGATGTGTTCTTGGAAAAATTGTTTGAGCAAGAAATACCAGAAGTGTTCGACGGCTTGATCATGGTGAAAAACGTGGTGCGTATTCCGGGCGAAAAAGCAAAAGTAGCGGTAGATTCCTATGATGATCGCATTGATCCTGTAGGTGCTTGTGTGGGAATGAAAGGATCACGTATTCATGGCATTGTACGCGAATTAGGAAACGAAAACATTGACGTGATCAATTACACAACCAATATTCAGTTGTATATCACCAGAGCCTTGAGCCCTGCCAAAGTTTCTTCGATCAAAATTAACGAAGAGACCAAGCGCGCCGATGTATATTTGAAGTTGGAAGAAGTATCCAAAGCGATTGGCCGCGGAGGACATAACATCAAATTGGCTGGTTTACTCACTGGCTATGAATTGGATGTAATTCGTGAAGGTATTATTGCCGAAGAAGAAGACGATGTTGAATTGACAGAATTCTCAGATGAAATTGACGGTTGGGTGATTGACGAATTTGCCAAAATTGGGTTGGATACTGCCAGAAGCATTTTGAAACAAGATGTGGCTGATTTGGTGCGCAGAACTGATTTAGAAGAAGAGACCATTTTAGAAGTGATGAAAATTTTAAAAGAGGAATTCAATAGCTAGACTCGTTTTTCCCTAGTGCAACACAACAAAAATTACGATAAACAAAAGATTTTTATGTCTGAAGAAAGAGTAGTACGAATAAACAAGGTTCTAAGGGAGTTAAACATTTCCTTAGAAAGAGCAGTAGATTATCTTAAAGATAAAGGAATTGCTATTGAAGCGAATCCTAATGCTAAAATTTCGGATTCAGAATACAGTATTTTACAAAATGAATTTGCGGGTGACAAGGGAAATAAGGCAGCTTCTATAGAAGTGAGTGAAGAAAAAAGAAAAGAAAAAGAAGCCTTGCGCATTGAACGCGAAAAAGAAATTGAAGACAAACGCATCGCCGATGAAGAACGCCAACGCTTAGAGGTTATCAAGGCTAAAGCTTCGGTTTCTAGTCCAAAACAAGTGGGAACTATAGATTTAGACCCGAAGAAACTAACTCCAACTCCAGTAGCCGAAACGCCAAAAAAAGAGGCTACAGCAACTTCAAAAGTAAAGGAAACAGTTGTTTTGCCAACCGAAGTGCCTGCAACAGATGGTGTTGATGAATCAATAACTACCCAATACCAAAAACTTTCGGGCGCCACATTGACCGGCCAGACAATTGATTTATCTCAATTTAATAAGCCTAAAAAGAAAAAAGAAGAGCCAAAAATTGTGCCCAATAAACCGGGCGATGCCAACAAAAACAAAAGAAAACGCATTCCTTTAAAGCCAGGCGAAGTTCGTCCGGGCGTGCCAGGCGGTGCAAATCCAAATAAAATTTCACCCATTTCACCTGGAGATCGATCTTCTCGACCCGGATTTGTAAAAGGTGCTCGTCCGGCTATTGTAGCCAAGGTTGAGCCTACCGAAGAAGAAGTGAAAAACCAAATTCGCGAAACACTAGAGAAACTTCAAGGTAAAGGCAGCAAATCAAAAGCGGCCAAATACCGTAGAGACAAACGAGATACGCACCGTCAAAAATCAGACGAAGAACAAAGATCTATAGAAGAAGGCAGCAAAACCATTAAAGTTACCGAGTTTGTAACCGTAGGGGAAATTGCCATTATGATGGATGTGCCTATTACCAAAGTGATAGGGACGTGTATGTCATTGGGCATCATGGTAACCATGAACCAACGTTTGGATGCAGAAACCTTGACCATTGTGGCCGATGAATTTGGCTATGATGTAGAGTTCATTACCACCGATTTGGAAGATTCGATTCAAGTGGTAGAAGATGCGCTAGAAGATTTAACCTTTAGAGCACCAATTGTTACGGTAATGGGTCACGTCGATCACGGAAAAACTTCCTTACTCGATTACATCCGTAAAGAAAACGTAATTGCTGGCGAATCTGGTGGAATTACGCAGCACATTGGGGCCTATGGCGTAACCCTAGACAACGGACAAAAAATTGCATTTTTAGATACACCAGGTCACGAGGCGTTTACCGCGATGCGTGCCCGTGGAGCGCAGGTTACTGATATCGCCATCATTGTAATTGCTGCTGACGACGACATCATGCCGCAAACCAAAGAGGCCATTAGCCACGCACAAGCTGCCAATGTGCCTATTATTTTTGCCATCAACAAAATTGACAAGCCCAATGCCAATCCGGAGAAAATCAAGGAGCGTTTGGCCAGCATGAATTTATTGGTAGAAGATTGGGGCGGAAAAATTCAATCGCACGACATTTCGGCCAAAGCGGGAACAGGTGTAAAAGAATTGCTCGAAAAAGTATTGTTAGAAGCTGAAATTCTTGACTTGAAATCCAATTCAAATAAATTAGCCTCAGGTACAGTTGTAGAAGCGTTCTTAGATAAAGGAAAAGGATATGTGTCAACCATCTTGGTTCAACATGGAACCCTGAAAATTGGCGACTATATGTTGGCCGGGAAACACCACGGTAAAATTAAAGCCATGCACGACGAACGCGGTCACGTGGTTCTCGAAGCAGGTCCATCAACGCCAGTCTCTGTATTGGGATTAGATGGCGCAGCTACCGCGGGCGACAAGTTTAATGTGTTTGAAGACGAAAGAGAAGCCAAAGCGATTGCAGCCAAACGTACCCAATTGATGCGTGAGCAATCGGTGAGAACACAACGTCACATTACCTTGGCCGAAATTGGTCGACGTATCGCGTTGGGTCAATTTAAAGAATTGAACATCATCTTGAAAGGTGACGTGGACGGTTCGGTTGAAGCCTTGTCAGATTCGTTCTCCAAATTATCTACAGAAGAAATACAAATCAATATTATTCATAAAGGCGTAGGTGCCATCACCGAAACCGACGTGATGTTGGCTTCGGCATCAGATGCGATTATCATCGGATTTAATGTGCGTCCGGCAGGAAATGCCAGACAATTGGCCGACAAAGAAGAAATTGACATCCGAAATTACTCAATCATTTATGATGCGATTGATGACTTAAAAGATGCAATGGAAGGCATGTTGTCTCCCGAGATGAAAGAAGAAATTACCGGTACTGCTGAGATTAGAGAAATCTTCAAAATTTCAAAAGTGGGATCGATTGCTGGTTGTATGGTTACGGATGGTAAAATATTTAGAAGCTCCCGTATTCGAATTATCCGCGAAGGTGTAGTTGTTTTTACAGGAGAACTATCCACGTTGAAGCGTTTCAAAGACGACGTAAAAGAGGTGTCAAAAGGATACGATTGTGGGATACAAATTAAGAACTACAACGACATCGAAGAACTGGACATCATTGAAGCGTTCCAAGAAGTAGCGGTGAAGAAAAAGCTAAAATAGTCTTACCTAATTTGTACTATATGAAAAAGGCGTTCTACAATAGAACGCCTTTTTTATTTGTTGGGCTTAATGATAAACGCATTTGGGTGTTTCTTTTTGAGATCAAAAAGCGCTTTTTCGGCATCGATGCGCGATTTAAAATTCCCAATCCAAACTTTATAAGAAGGAGTTTTAAATACGATGGTAGCATCTAAATTTTTGACTTCTTTTCGAAAATCAACCAAGGTCTTTTTGGCCAATTCATTTTCGCCAGAAAAGAGTTGAATTTTGTATTTATCGGTGATTGTAATCGAGGAGTTGATTTTTCTTTTTTCGGCGAGTAAGCGTTCAATTTTAGGATCCTGAATTGGGGCGTTTATTTGGCTTTGTGCGAGGCTAATTATAGGGTTTGTGAAGCATAATAAAAGGACTAAAATTTCGAATTTTACGGTTCCTAAATTCATAATGGTTTGATTTTAATGCAAATGTACTATTTATTAAAAATGACATTCTATAAAAGTTATTTAGAATTAATATAAATTGATATTTAACCCTATTTTAAGGTTTTGAGAATAGTTCTTAAGTCGTATTTTTGTGCAAGTTTTTAAATAAGGGGTGTTCTAATTAAGTGTAAAAAACTGAGTATTCACGCCATTTTTAGTCGATAATCATTACAAAATATGAAAAAAGTGGGTAACCATAATTCGATTTCAAGGATTCTATTTTTAAGTTTAGCTTTAACGCTATCCATCTCCTTAACTTCCTACGCGCAAACTCCTGCGCCTGCCGCTCCAGCAGCAGATCCTGCCACCGCAACAACAATGGCTGCTCCAGCAGCTGGAGGCGATGCCGCAAAAGGAAAAGAATTGTTTAATGCCAATTGTGCGGCATGTCACAAATTAGACGCAAAAGCTACGGGTCCTGCACTTCGTGGAGTTGCCAATAAATACGACATGGCCTGGTTGTACAAATGGGTTAAAAACAGTTCCGAATTAATCAAATCTGGAGACGCCAAAGCGGTAAAAGTTTTTGAAGAAAACAACAAATCCGTCATGACTGCATTTCCGCAGTTGTCCAACCAAGATATTGATAACATTATTGCCTACACTTCTGAGCCTAAAGCAGAGCCCGTTGCAGCTACAACTGCAGCCCCTCCGGGAACACAAACTAATCAAGGCGGTGTTTCAAACGATGTAATTTTATTGGCACTGACTTTGGTCATGTTGATGTTAATTGTGATGTTGTACTTGGTGAATAACATCTTGGTCAAAATTGCAAAAGCCAACGGAATTGAAGTGGCTGCGAAAGAAAAATCAATGCCCATCTGGCAAGCATTTGCTAAAAACCAATTTTTAGTTTTAGTGAGCGCCATTTTATTGTTGCTCATGAGTGCCTATTTTGTGTACGGCTATTTGATGCAAATTGGAGTAGATCAGGATTATGAGCCAGTACAGCCCATACATTACTCTCACCGAATTCACGCCGGAAGCAACGGAATCAATTGTAAATATTGCCACTCGGCTGCTCGTGTAAGTAAAAACGCCGGAATTCCTTCGCTGAATGTGTGTATGAACTGCCACAAGAATATCAACGAAGTATCTGATACGACTGCAACTCCTGAATACTCTAAAGCATTCTACGACGGTGAAATCCAAAAATTATATACCGCAGTTGGTTGGGATGCCGCCAACCAAAAATACACGGGTAACACACAACCGGTAAAGTGGGTACGCATTCATAATCTTCCTGATTTTGTTTACTTTAATCACTCGCAACACGTTACGGTAGCCGGAATTGAATGTCAAACTTGTCACGGACCAGTTCAAACCTACGAAATCCAAAAACAATTTGCTCCATTAACAATGGGTTGGTGTATTAATTGTCACCGCAAAACCGAAGTGAAAATGGAAGGAAATGAGTACTACACCAAAATTCACGAAGAACTTTCCAAAAAATACGGCGTGACCAAATTGACGGCTGCGCAAATGGGAGGTTTAGAGTGTGGCAAATGCCACTATTAAAAAATTTATTAAGAGCTAATATTTATATACAATGTCATCAAACAAAAAATACTGGAAAAGTGTTGAAGAGCTAAACGAAAATAGTTCTATTGTTGAGGCGCTTAGAAATAATGAATTTGTTGAGCAAATCCCAACAGATGAGTTTTTAGGAAACAAGAATGCATTAACGGATTCGTCAACTACACGTCGTGATTTCTTAAAGTATGTGGGTTTTTCTACAGCAGCAGCTTCGTTAGCCGCTTGCGAAGGCCCTGTGCACAAATCAATTCCTTATGTAATTCAGCCGGAACAAATTATTCCAGGTGTTGCTAATTATTATGCAACTTCCTTTTTTGACGGATTTGATTTTGCCAATCTATTGGTTAAAACCAAAGAAGGTCGTCCGATCAAAATTGATAACAATACCCTTGCAGGCGCCAAATTTACTGCCAATGCAAGAGCTCATGCTTCGATCTTGTCCTTGTATGACAGCATGCGTTTAAAACAACCGAAACTAGTGGGCAAATCAGCTACTTGGACAGATGTTGATGCTAAACTTAAACAAAGCGTAGCTGAGGCAAAAGCCAAAGGAAAACAAGTGGTTTTACTCACCGGTACGTTGGCATCGCCTTCTACCGAAAAAATTATTGCTGAGTTTATTGCTCAACACCCAACTGCCAAACATGTGGTTTACGATGCCGTTTCAGAATCGGCTGCGTTGGATGCATTTGAAGCCGTTTATGGGGAAAGAGCATTAGCAGATTACGATTTCTCTAAATCAAATTTAATCGTTTCTATCGGAGCTGATATCTTAGGAGATTGGCAAGGTGGAAATTACAATGGGGGTTATGCACAAGGACGTATTCCTAAAAACGGAAAAATGTCACGTCATTATCAATTTGAAGCCAACATGACTTTGTCGGGTGCTGCAGCTGATAAACGCGTGCCGATGACGGCTGCCGATCAAAAACAAGCCTTAGTTTCTATATACAATACCATTACGAATTCTGGTGTATCTACTGCCAAAACAGCCAGTGATGCCGCCGTGCAAAAAGCGGCTCAGCAACTAAAAGCAGCTGGTTCTAAAGGTGTTTTGGTTTGTGGAATTCAAGATAAAAATGCACAATTACTCGTATTAGCCATCAATCAAGCGTTGGCTAGTGAAGCTTTTTCAACGGTTGGCACACGCCAAATCAGAAAAGGTTCAGCTGAAAAAGTAGCTCAGTTAGTCGCTGACATGAAAGCTGGCGCTGTACATACACTAATAATGAGCGGAGTTAATCCCGTTTATACTATGCCCGCAGCTTTAGGTTTTGAAGCTGCCTTGAAAAAAGTTACCACGTCTGCAGCCTTTAGTTTAAAAGAAGACGAAACCGCTTCTGTTACTACAATTGCAGCACCCGTTCCGCATTACTTAGAATCATGGAATGATTTTATGCTTACCAAAGGAACCTATTCCCTACAACAACCTACCATTCGTCCTCTTTTTGACACCAAACAATTTCAAGATTGTTTATTGTCGTTAGCAGGAAATACAACTTCGTATTACAATTACCTTCAAGCTTCGGCGGCAGGAATTGTTGCAGGTTCATCTTGGAATACCGTTTTGCATGACGGAGTTTATGCTGGTGTTTCAGGTGGATTAACTGCAGCTGCAGCAAATTATTCAGCAGCAGCAACGGCTTTAGCTAGCGGATCAGCAGCGAAAGGTTTTGAATTAATTTTGTATACCAAAACAGGTTTAGGCGATGGTCAACAAGCCAACAACCCGTGGTTACAAGAATTGCCAGATCCAATTACCCGAGTGTCTTGGGATAATTACCTGTGTGTATCTCGTGCTGATGCCGAAAAATTAGGTTTACAAAACAACAATGTAGCCAATGGTGGTCTTAACGGAAGTTATGCCAACATTACTGCCAATGGCATTACACTTTCTAATGTTCCCGTGATTGTTCAACCTGGACAGGCTAATGGAACGGTTGGATTGGCCTTGGGTTACGGTAAAAAAGCGGCTTTGAAAGAAGAAATGCAAGTGGGTGTCAATGCCTATGCCTTGTACCAAAACTTCAATCACGTGCAAGCGGTTAGCATTGCAAAAGCCAATGGCGAGCACGAATTTGCTTGTGTTCAATCACAAAAAACATTAATGGGTAGAGGGGATATTATCAAAGAAACTACCCTAGAAATATTCAATACAAAAGATGCCAAAGAGTGGAACGTAGTTCCGATGGTTTCTTTGGATCACAAAGAAGTTGAAGCAACCAAAGTTGATTTATGGGAATCATTTGACCGATCAGCTGGGCATCACTTCAACTTATCGATTGACTTGAACGCTTGTACAGGTTGTGGCGCTTGCGTTATTGCTTGCCACGCCGAAAACAACGTGCCTGTTGTTGGAAAATCTGAAGTACGCAGAAGCCGTGATATGCACTGGTTGCGAATTGACCGTTACTATTCTTCTGAAGATACCTTTGCGCAAGACGACGAGAAAAAAGAAAATTTCAAAGGATTATTTGGAGACAATGGATCATTAGGCGGATTCGGTGAGTTGGAACAAGCAGCCGACAATCCACAAGTGGCTTTTCAGCCGGTAATGTGTCAGCACTGTAATCACGCACCCTGTGAAACCGTTTGTCCTGTAGCCGCAACTTCACATAGCCGTCAAGGTCAAAACCACATGGCCTATAACCGTTGCGTAGGTACGCGTTACTGCGCCAACAACTGTCCGTATAAAGTACGTCGTTTCAACTGGTTCTTATACAGTCAAAACAGCGAATTTGATTTCCATATGAACGACGATTTAGGTCGTATGGTTATCAATCCTGATGTGAATGTTCGTTCACGCGGGGTAATGGAAAAATGTTCGATGTGTATCCAAATGACTCAGGCGACTATACTTAAAGCTAAAAACGAAGGCAGAGCAATCAAAGACGGAGAATTCCAAACAGCTTGTTCAAAAGCTTGTTCGTCTGGAGCTATGGTATTTGGTGACGTGAATGATAAAGAAAGCAAAGTGGCCGAATTGGCTGCCGAAGACAGAATGTATCATTTGTTGGAGCATGTAGGAACTAAGCCAAATGTATTCTACCACGTTAAAGTAAGAAATTCGTAAATTAATTAATAAACAAGATAAAGGATTATGTCGTCTCACTACGAAGCACCCATTAGAAAACCTTTAGTTATAGGTGATAAATCATATCACGATGTAACCGTTGATGTAGCTGCACCTGTTGAAGGCAAAGCAAATAAACACTGGTGGATAGTATTTTCAATCGCTTTAGCTGCTTTCCTTTGGGGAGTTAGTTGCATAGTTTATACCATTTCTACCGGAATTGGAACTTGGGGATTAAACAAAACAGTTGGTTGGGCCTGGGATATCACAAACTTTGTTTGGTGGGTAGGAATTGGGCATGCTGGGACGTTAATTTCGGCAGTATTGTTGTTATTCCGTCAACGTTGGAGAATGGCGATTAACCGCTCAGCAGAGGCGATGACTATTTTCTCTGTAATTCAAGCGGGTTTATTTCCAATTATTCACATGGGTCGTCCTTGGTTGGCCTATTGGGTTTTGCCTATTCCAAATCAATTTGGTTCTTTGTGGGTAAACTTTAATTCGCCCTTGTTGTGGGACGTATTTGCAATTTCTACCTATTTATCTGTTTCACTTGTATTTTGGTGGACGGGATTATTGCCTGATTTCGCCATGTTGCGTGACCGAGCTGTTACTCCTTTTACCAAAAGAATTTATACCATCTTGAGTTTTGGATGGAGCGGAAGAGCAAAAGATTGGCAACGTTTTGAAGAGGTTTCCTTGGTTCTTGCCGGTTTAGCTACCCCGCTGGTACTCTCGGTGCACACCATTGTATCTTTTGACTTTGCTACCTCGGTAATACCGGGATGGCACACCACGATTTTTCCTCCATATTTTGTGGCTGGAGCAGTATTCTCCGGATTTGCAATGGTAAACACCTTGCTAATCATCATGAGAAAAGTATCTAAACTAGAAGCCTATATCACGGTTCAACACATCGAATTAATGAACATCGTAATTATGATTACGGGTTCTATTGTAGGTGTTGCCTACATCACCGAGTTATTTGTAGCTTGGTATTCGGGTGTAGAATACGAACAATATGCGTTCTTAAACAGAGCAACCGGTCCTTACTGGTGGGCGTACTGGTCGATGATGACCTGTAATGTGTTTTCGCCACAATTCATGTGGTTCAAAAAATTGCGTACCAGCATTATGTTCTCGTTTATCATTTCTATAGTAGTAAATATCGGAATGTGGTTTGAGCGTTTTGTAATCATTGTAACCTCTTTACACCGCGATTACCTTCCATCTTCTTGGACTATGTTTTCCCCAACTTTTGTTGATATTGGAATATTCATTGGTACGATTGGTTTCTTCTTTGTTTTATTCTTGTTATATGCTCGTTCTTTCCCTGTAATTGCACAAGCAGAGGTTAAAACAATTTTGAAAACATCTGGAGAAAATTATAAAAAACAAAGAGAAGCAAATAAAGATTCACATCATGAGTAATAAAGTTATTTACGCCCTTTATAATGACGATGATGTTTTGATGGACGCGGTAAAGAAAACCCGTGCTGCACATCATCACATTGAAGAAGTATTCACACCATTTCCGGTTCACGGATTGGATAAAGCCATGGGCATAGCTCCAACTCGATTGGCTATCTGCGCTTTTATATATGGCTGTATCGGTTTGTCTGTTTCAGTTTGGTTGATGAACTACATTATGATACAAGATTGGCCGCAAGATATTGGTGGAAAACCAAGTTTTACCTACATCCAAAACATGCCTGCCTTTGTTCCGGTTATGTTTGAAATGACCGTATTTTTTGCTGCACACTTAATGGTAATTACCTTTTACATGAGAAGCAGATTATGGCCATTTAAACAAGCCGAAAACCCAGATGTACGCACAACTGACGATCATTTTTTGATGGAAGTTGCCATACACGATAACGAAACAGAATTGGTAAGTTTTTTCCAAGCTACTGGTGCAGTAGAAGTTAAAGTAATTGAAAAGCATTAATTAGAACTATGAAAAGTGTATATAAAATAAGCCTTTTAGTGAGTTTTGCTGTGTTAGTTTCGTCTTGTCACGACAAATCGAAGCCTAATTACCAGTACATGCCAAATATGTATGAACCAGTAGGCTATGAAACCTATGGCGAATCACAAGCGTTTAAAAACGGCAAAGAAGGGCAGTTACCAGTTGATGGATCAATCAAAAGAGGGCAGGATGTGTATGACTATCCAAACACAACAGCTGGCTATGATTTAGCCAAAGCTAACCTAAAATCGCCCCTTGATTCTGCAGCAGTTGATCTAGACAAAGCAAAAGAATTATATGATATCTATTGTGCCATTTGCCACGGGACAGCTGGAGACGGAAAAGGTAAATTGGTAACCCAAGGAAAGTATTTAGGTGTTCCAAGTTACAAAGACAGACCTACCATTACTGCAGGTAGTATTTTTCACGTTCAAACCTATGGCTTGAATGCAATGGGATCTTACGCGAATCAATTGAGTGCACACGAAAGATGGATTCTTGCTGAGTACGTGTTAAAATTAAAAAGCGAATTATAATTATCGAACCAACTGATCTGAATAGATATGTATACATTTTCCAGTAAACTAAAAACTTTTTCACTAGTACTAATGATTATTGGTATTCTTGGGCTAGGGTATGGTTTTTTAACCGCTCCAAAAAATATTGAAGACGTTGAGAAAATACTCGCTGCTGATGCACATGGTCAACATGAAGCAACTGCAGTACATGCTGAGACGCAATCGCATCCTGCTACTGAAGCCAAAGCGGGAACAGAAGCAGCAACCGATAGCGTTCATGCCGCACACGATTCTACTGCGGTAGATACTGTTGCAGCTGCAGTTGCGCCAGTTGAGACACATCATGCCGAAGCCGCTCCAGCTCACGGAGATGCCCACGCAGCACACCAAGAACACCTCACACACGTTTTGCACCAATTGCAAAATAAACCCTGGTCTGCTTTGTATGTGGCTTGTATCTTTTTTCTGTTGATATCATTAGGAGTTCTAGTGTTTTATGGCATTCAACAAGTGGCTCAAGCGGGATGGTCGCCTGTACTTTTTAGAGTAATGCAAGGAATTACAGCTTACTTACCATGGGGATCAGTAATTTTCTTCTTACTACTAGTGGCTTGTGGACTTCATCTCAACCATTTATTCATTTGGTTAGATCCAGAAGTGGTGGCCCATGATAAATTAATTCAAAATAAAGCGGGTTATTTAAATTTCCCCTTCTGGATTATTCGTGCCGCTATCTTCTTAGCGGGATGGAACTTATACCGTTATTTTTCACGCAAAAACTGTTTGGCACAAGACGAGTCTACAGACAACAGCTACTACAAAAAGAACTTTAATATTTCGGCCATGTTTTTGGTGTTTTTTATCGTATCAGAATCAATCATGTCATGGGATTGGATCATGTCGTTTGATCCACACTGGTTCAGTACATTATTTGGTTGGTATGTTTTTGCTAGCTTCTTTGTAAGCGGAATCACAACTATTTGTATGGTTACGTTGTACTTGAAAGGCAAAGGATACTTAGAGCACGTCAACACCAGTCACATTCACGATTTGGCTAAATTTATGTTTGGAATCAGTGTATTTTGGACCTATTTATGGTTCTCTCAATTCATGTTAATCTGGTATGCGAACATTCCAGAAGAGGTTACTTATTTTGTAACGCGTATTGAGATGTACAACTTGCCTTTCTTTGGCGCTGTTGTCATGAATTTTGTGTTCCCTATATTAATCTTAATTAATACTGATTTCAAGCGTATAACCTGGGTATTGGTTATGGCCGGAACTGTTATTCTACTGGGTCACTATGTTGATTTCTTTAATATGATTATGCCTGCAACCGTTGGTGATCAGTGGTTTATAGGAATACCAGAATTAGGAGCTTTATGTTTTTTCCTTGGTTTATTTATTTATGTTGTATTTACTGCATTAACAAAAGCCCCCTTGTTCCCAAAAAGAAATCCTTTCATTGAAGAAAGTAAACATTTTCATTATTAATATTTAAAGTAAAAACAGATGACAAGTTTGTTGGTAATTACAGTTTTAATTTTATTAGCCGTTGCTTTATGGCAATTGACGAAGATATTTGATCTAACGCAAGTTGGTGTTAAATCGAATTCTCAAGTTGCTAGTGATAATGATAACAATGTGCAAGGATACCTCATGTTTGGTTTCTTGGCTTTTATTTATGTGTTTACTATTTATGGTTTACTTAAATGGGGCGGTTTGGTATTGCACACACCGGCTTCTGCACATGGAGCTATGGTAGATAGTCTCATGAATATTACATGGGTGCTTATATTTTTTGTACAAACCATCACGCAAGCTTTTTTGCATTATTTTGCCTTCAAATACCGCGGAAAACAAACAAATACAGCTTTGTATTTTGCTGACAATAACAAACTTGAATTCATTTGGAGTATTATTCCTGCTATCGTTTTGGCTGGTTTAATTTTATACGGTTTGTATGCTTGGACCAACATCATGTTTGTTGATGAAGACGAGGATGTTGTCGAGATCGAATTATATGCACAACAATTTAACTGGAAAGCAAGATATTCTGGAGAAGACAATGTGTTAGGGAAAGCCAATGTGCGTTACATTGATGGAGTTAACGCATTAGGAGTTGATGCAGGAGATCCAAATGCACAAGATGATAAAGTGGTAACCGAACTGCATCTTCCAGTTGGTAAAAAGATCCTATTCAAAATGCGCTCGCAAGATGTTTTGCATTCGGCCTTTATGCCGCATTTTAGAGCACAAATGAATTGTGTACCGGGTATGGTTACTCAATTTGCATTTGAACCTATCTATACTACTCAGCAAATGAGAGACATGCAATTTATGCAAGAAAAAGTGGCTAATATCAATGCAATTAGAGCAAAGAAAAGCATCGAATTGGTTGCTAAAGGTTTGCCAGCCTTAGACCCGTACACCTTTGATTATTTGTTGCTTTGTAATAAAGTTTGTGGGGCATCACATTACAATATGCAAATGAAAATTGTAGTGGATACACCCGAAGACTACAAAAAATGGTTGGCTACCCAAAAATCATTCAAAGAAGAATTACAAGCAGCTGCTGCTCCAGCTCCCGAAAATGGCATCGCTAAACCTGTAGATAGTTTGGCTGTAAAGCCAACAACAATGGCTGCACTTGTAAAATAATATTATACATTAATTTAAGAACTATATCCTATGTCAGCAGAAGCTCTAGATCACGCACACGATCACGCACACGATCATGATCATGAACACCACCATAAAGATACATTTGTAACCAAGTATATTTTCTCTATTGATCACAAAATGATTGCTAAACAGTATTTAATTACTGGTATCATTATGGGTGTAATTGGTGTAGGAATTTCACTTTTATTTAGATTGCAACTGGCATGGCCAGAGGAGTCATTTCAAGTTTTTAAACTATTTTTAGGTGAAAGTTATGCACCTAACGGTGTTTTGTTAAACGATAGATATCTAGCTTTAGTGACTATTCACGGTACTATTATGGTATTCTTTGTTCTAACAGCGGCTTTGAGTGGAACATTTAGTAATCTATTAATTCCGCTACAAATTGGTGCACGCGATATGGCATCTGGGCTCTTAAACATGATTTCGTATTGGTTGTTTTTCCTATCGAGCGTTATCATGGTTATTTCATTATTTGTAGAGTCAGGACCTGCCTCAGCAGGATGGACCGTTTATCCACCATTAAGCGCTTTGCCTCAAGCCATTAGCGGATCAGGAGCCGGAATGACTTTGTGGTTGGTATCTATGGCCATTTTTATTGCAGCCTCTCTATTGGGATCATTAAATTATATCGTTACGGTAATCAACTTGCGCACAAAAGGTATGTCGATGACGCGTTTGCCACTTACCATTTGGGCATTTTTTGTAACCGCTATTATCGGTGTTATTTCGTTTCCTGTATTATTATCAGCTGCTTTGTTATTGATAATGGATAGAAGTTTTGGAACATCTTTCTTCTTGTCAGACATCTATATTGCTGGAGAAGTTTTGCACTACCAAGGTGGTTCGCCTGTATTGTTTGAACATTTATTTTGGTTCTTAGGTCACCCTGAGGTATACATTATCTTGTTGCCAGCTCTTGGAATCACTTCAGAAGTTATTGCAACCAATTCCCGTAAACCAATTTTTGGTTACCGTGC
>Ga0209355_1000364_pt1 | contig 27629 bp, 30 predicted proteins | sample LauGreSBDMM110SN_3_FD_187563 | JGI IMG/M metagenome (GOLD analysis project Ga0209355, IMG submission 187563) | Freshwater lake microbial communities from Lake Michigan, USA - Sp13.BD.MM110.SN (SPAdes) (version 2) | ecosystem: Environmental > Aquatic > Freshwater > Lake | place: Lake Michigan... | reverse complement strand
TACGGCACCTTGAGAAAGGGCCAACGAAACGATATCAATCTTCGAACTCCCCCACCTGTATTCATTGGTTCTGCTGGCGTCAAAGGCCAGTTGTACAACCGCGGCTGGTACCCGGGCATGCGTTTGGGTGGCGAGCAATCGGTGTTGGGTGAGGTGTACCAGGTGTCAGCGCAACTGCTGGCGCAACTCGATGAATTAGAAGAAGTCGCACCCGTGCCCAGCGGCGAATACCAGCGCATTCAAATAAAAGTGGAATGCGTGGGGCAACAACTGCTTTGCTATATATACGAACTGAGTGCGCATTGCGCCGCGCAGTCAACCGTCATTGAAGAGGGCGACTGGGTTAAGTTTGTGGCTCAGAATTAAGCAGCCCAAGGTAGTTTTGCACCACGGGGAAATATTGCTCAAAATCGGACAGCCCGTGGTCTGAGCCTTCAATCAAATGCAATGTGGCCGTCGGGTACCTGGCCACCATTTCTTGCCAACTCAAGACTTCGTCTCCCTTGGCCACCATATTCAGCAGGTGTGAAGGGTCGTCTAAGGCCGTGGCGTCATGTGTGTCAGTTGTGTCTTGAAGGTCTTTTTTGGATTGACCGACATACAAGTTTTTCAGCTCATCAATGTAATGCGGCTCAAAGCTCACCAGCTCATGCGGGTTGTGCCAAGCGGTTTGCGTTCCTATGTAGGACACCAAATCTCTGGCCGGATGAACTGCCGGGTTGAGCAACACTGTTCGAGATTGCATCAAAGCACCCAGCCAAGTCGCGTAAAACCCGCCCAATGATGAACCCATGATGGCGGTGGAATGCTTGGGCCATGAATGCACGGTGTTCAAAAGCATATCGGCAGCTGCATGCGGAGAAGCCGGCAGTTGCGGGCAAAACCACACCACATCGGGTCTGTGCGCTTTGAGCCACTGCGCTATGAACTGGGCTTTGAAAGAGTTTGGGCTTGAGCGAAAACCATGCAGGTACACCAGATGGCTGGTGGTGAAAGCAGCTTCTTCAGAGATAGCTTGGGTCAAAAAAAGTCTCCAACTTGAAGGGGCTATTTGGGGGGATTTGTTCAGTATCAATTAATGCATCGAATACAGCTTTGACCGCTGGTTCATACACCCGTAGCTCGGGCGCAAACATCTGCATGCTTAGCGCTTGGCTCAAAGCACGCTCGGCGAAAAAGGGCGAGGTTTGTAATTCTTGCGCCATCAGCCCTGCGAAGTCTTGTGGCTTGGCCGTTATTTGGCGTTGTGCGAAATTCAAAACCGCCAAAAATTGCTTTAATTGACCCCGATTTTTTTGCGCCCATTGCTGATGAACATTCACTGAGGTGAATAACCAATAAGGGAACAGGGAAGCAATCGCGCCTAAATTTTGATAGCCAGACGCCTCGGCCACATAGCTCAAGGGAAAGGGCTGAAAGCCCACATCAATCTCAGCTTCTTGCAAACGTTTCCACCGCGTGGGTGCGCCACCCACAGCGAGCACCGTGTATTGATCGGGCTTTAAACCCATAGACTCTGCATAGCGCTTAACTAAATAGGCGGTTCCCTCTTTAAGCGACAACACCCCAAACCTTGCGCCTATGAGATCTTGCGCTGTGTGTATATGTGGTCTGGCAATGATTTGATGGGGAAGTTTTTCTGCGTTTCCTGCCACCATGCGCAAAGGTCCACCGCTGGTGGCGTCTAGCATGACCGATTCTGGGGTGGAAATAGCAATATCAATGTCGCCGTTTTTAAGGGCTTGTGTGATCAGTTCGGCGTTGTCAAAAACAGTGATGGCGACATGGATGCCTTGGTCGCGAAACAGATGCTGAGCTTGCGCCGCCCACAAAGGCGCATAAAAAACAGTTCGAGAAATAATCGCTACCCGAACAGTGGGCGACGATGGCTTTGTTTGCGCAAAGCTGCGTGGTAAGGGTGTGACGCAGGCCAGCCCACCTAAAAATGCCAGCGTGGATCTGCGCGATGGATGCATCAGTTGGCGCGAGCTACCCAAACAGTGGCACCTTCAGTGCCATAAAGTTCTGCATGTTCAATATTGCGAGCCAATCGAAAGTAGTCGCCGGCCTTGAGGTGGGTCACTTTCTCTCCCACTGTCAACCAGTACTCGCCACGTTGCACATAGGCACTGACATCAAAAGGGTGTGTGTGGGTGTCTAACTTCAAATCAGCCGCCCATTCGCGTACCAATATTTCATCGAAGCCTTCATCCATCGATTGCGCGGTGAAAGTCTCTAAAGTGGGAGTGCTCATGGTGTTACCTTTACTGTCAGTGGGGAAAGTCCTTGAATAAATCCATGCAGGGTGTCGCCTGGCTTGACCGCCCCCACGCCGTCTGGGGTGCCGCTGAAAATCAAGTCACCGGGATGCAATTCAAACAAGGTGGAGAGCTTGGCGATGGTCTCATTCACAGACCAAATCAAGTGCGAGATATCGCTTTTTTGTTTGACTTCGCCGTTAACCGTTAAGCTGATTTCAGCAGAATTCATTTCTCCCGTCTCAGACTTTGGGTGCAGCATGCCAATGGGTGCGGAGTAATCAAAGGCTTTGCCAATTTCCCAAGGACGGCCTTGCTCACGCATTTTGATTTGCAAGTCTCTGCGTGTCATATCCAAGCCCACGGCGTAGCCAAAAATATAGTCGCCTGCGTTTTCAAGAGGGATGTCTTTGCCAGACTTACCAGACTTACCAATGGCCACCACCAACTCAATTTCATAGTGGTAGTTGTTTGTTTCAGGCGGATAGGGGATGGACACAGTGGTGTCGGGGGGGACTGCAATCACCGATTGCGCATCATTCGGTTTGCAAAAAAAGAAGGGCGGTTCGCGGTCCGGGTCAAAGCCCATTTCTCTGGCATGGGCCGCGTAGTTTCTGCCCACGCAATAAACGCGCCTCACAGGAAAACATTCGGAGTGACCTGCAACAGGCAAGCCGACAACCGTATGGGGCGCAAATATATAGTTCATGTGGACGCAATCAAAGGGGTTTTCAGCATCAAGGCGCTTCGCTTGCAAGAGGCAATCAAATCATTGTGCTGGTTAAAGCCACGGTGGGCAAAAATCACGATGCCGTTTTGCGGGCGAGATTTGCTTTCGCGCAATTCAAGCACTTCTGTTTCGACCCTGACGGTGTCGCCATGGAACAAAGGCTTGGGGAAGCGCACCTCGTCCCAACCGAGGTTAGCAACTGTGGTGCCCAAGGTGGTGTCGCCCACAGACACCCCAACAATCAAGCCCAAGGTGAACACACTGTTGACAATGCGTTGGCCAAATTCGGTGTGGTTTTTGCAATACTCTTCATCCAAATGCAGGGCAGCGGGATTGTGTGTCAGCGCCGAAATCATCACATTGTCCATTTCAGACACCGTGCGCCTGATCGCATGCTGGAACATTTGTCCCACATAAAACGCTTCAAAATACAAACCAGCCATTATGTTTTCCTAGAAAAGAGATCAATCAAACGCAAGGCTTGCGTGAGGTGCGGTTTGTCAACCATCTTGCCGTCAATTTGAACAGCGCCGGCGCCACTGGCTTTGGCAAACGCATCAATGATGCTTTGCGCATGCGAAATTTCTTGCGCAGAAGGGGTAAAGCCTTGGTTGATCACCTCAACTTGATCGGGGTGTATGGCCAGCTTGCCGGTGAAACCCTCTCTGCGAGCGCCTTGCACATCACGTGCCAGTGCTTGCAGGTTTTTGAAATCAACCGACAAGGTGTCAATGGCTTGAATGTGCGCATGGGCTGAGGCCAACAAGCAAAGTGAGCGTGCAAGCTTGTAGGTGAAGCTGAATTCGCCTGATTCGTCTTTGTTGGACGTCGCCCCAACGGCTGTGGCCAAGTCTTCTGCGCCCCAAGTCAAGCCCAGCAAGCGAGGTGAAGAGCCGGCATAGGATGACAAATCAAAAACCGCACCTGGCACTTCAGTGGCCACGGGAATGATGCGGGTGGACCCCAGCGTCAAACCTTCACGTATTTCAAGCGCAGATAAATAGTGGTCCAGTTGCTGTGCGTGTTTTGCGTTCAGGGGCTTGGGCAACATGATGCCGTCGGGCTTGCCGGCCATGACAGCCACTAAATCTGCCAACGCCTCGGGTGTTTGCAAAGGGTTGATGCGAACCCACAGCTGTTGCTCTGTGCGCTTGGGGTGGGCCTTTAAAAATTCCGCCGCCATGCTGCGCGCAATGGATGTGCGCTCAGGCGCCACAGAGTCTTCTAAATCCAAAATCAAAGCATCCGCAGATATGCTGGTGGATTTGGTTAGTTTTTTCTCGCTGTCGCCGGGTACAAAAAGCAGGGACCTAAGCATGTTCATAAGGTTGAGTCATAAGATTTCGTCAGACATTGTCGCTCAGCTGCCCGCCGCCTGAGGGTTAAAAAATGTTGCAGAATCAAAATGTCTGCAACCACAGAGCTTTCTGAGACGCAGTCATCTAAAGCGAGGCAAAAATGTTCAACATCGCAAGTCTTTTCAGTCGAAATATGGGTCAACTCGATCAAGGCTTGCGTGCTTTGGCCGGTACCACAATGACTTGGTTGGCTTGGTTTGAGAGAAATGATCAGTGGATGATCATGGGTGTCATTGTCTTGCTCACCTCGATGCTGAGGTTTTGCCCAACTTATTTTGTGTTGCGATTCAATACCTTGCGGAGGGTGAAATCTCGCGAGGCTTTTTCTTGGGAAGAGTTTTTGGACCGCAATGCCCCGCGTGCTGCTGCTCCTGTGGTTGAAGAACCTAAACCTGTTGAAGCGATCCCCCCTGTTATCACAAAGCCTAGGCCTTCGTTTAGCTTGCCGCCAGATTTGGCCCAGCAACTGGTCGACGATTTAAACAACAACACGCTGGATGAAATGCTGGTGCTGCGGTTTTATGAAAACTTCTTTGCTTGTCGCATCAGTATTGTTCAGCAGCACGTCAATAACTATCGCTGTGATTTTCAAGATTCAAGTCAAACCTTTGGTTTTGCAGAGCTTAAGCAGCAGTTACTCGATAAGCTCCATGCACAAATTGGTTCGCCTATTTGACCCACTAAGCGATGCCTAGCGTAGGCGGCCGGCATAACCACACAGGCCGTTGCCGCGGTCTTTTGATTAGGCGGCCATGAAAGTCGCCAGTGAGAAAACAGAATTAGGCCCTGTTGGCATTTTGGGTGCTTGAAGAGGTTTAAATTTCCTGGTGTCCAATTTGGGCGCAGCGCTGGCCATTACCCCACCCCAGGCATCTTCAGGTACTTGTTGTAAGACGTCTGCCATGCTCAAACCTTGGAGTTGGTTTTCCCAAAAGCTTTGCATCAAGTTGAAAACCAAATCCTTGCTCAAATTTTCGAAACCATCACGCGGGCGCTGTTTAGGTTGATGTTCAAACTCAAAAACTTTGATTAAGTCTAAAAACATCAGTTCAGACGGTTTGCCTTGGGGGCAGTAACCGCCGCCTGGCCCTCTGTAAGACACAACGAAGCCGTGTTTTTTCAGCTGTGAAAACAAGGACTCCAAATAAGAGACCGACAAACCTAGGCGCTTGCTCACGGCATCCGTGGTCACAGGGCCGTTGTCTTGATGCTTACACACCCACAGCAAAGTGTTGACTGCGTTTTGAGTTAATTTGGATAACATGTCTATCTCCAATGACTAAAGATTTAATAAATTCTTCGCTGGGCATTACTTGAACCACTTCTTTGACGCTAATATAGTCTTAATTTCAAATTAATTTAACAAAAAACAATATTTGAATCGTTTATTAAGGTAAAATTCGTTCAAAACCTATTCAATTAACTTGAAAGTAAAAACATATGCTGCAAAACAGCCATCCTTCAGACCAAACTCAGGGCAAGTACCGCATTGGTGCCGTCGCCAAAATTGCCGGATTGCCCGTGGCAACCTTGCGCGTGTGGGAACGCCGTTATGGGGTCGTCACGCCCCCTAAAACCGAAGGTGGGCACAGGCTTTACAGCGACCAAGAAGTGCTTAAAGTTACTTTGCTCAAAAGTTTGACTCAGCAGGGCCATGCCATCAGCACTTTGGCTGCCATGGATATTTCATCTTTACAAAGCTTGTTAAGTGAGTCACGACTAGCCATTCACGGTCATGCTGCACGTCATGTGTTGCCTGCCGTTATCTCATTGGTGGTTGTCGGTTATGGCTTGGCAAGCCGAATAGAAACCCAAAAATTCACCTTGTCATTTGGACAAGCCAGTTTGAAGGTCGTACAAGTTTTCTCGGATTTACAAGATGCTTTGACCTCAACAGATTTGCCCAGCACAGATCAGGCGTCAACCATGCTGCTGATACATCAACCCACTGTTCAGCCCTATAACGCACAAGAGATATTGCGCTTGCAAAGTCATTTGAAGGTCAGTAAAGGCCTGCTCATATACAGCTATGCGTCGGAAACTGTGTTGCAAACCCTTAAAGAAGCGGGATTGCTGTTGCGCCGAGAGCCTGTGTCAGATGTTGATTTGAGTGACATCATTCAATCTGTTTTATTCGTCGATCCCTCTAGGCATGAGACGCAACTGTCGGCCAAAACCATTCCTGCCAGACGCTATTCAGACCAAGTCTTGCAGCGCGTGGCATCCATTCCAAACCAAGTTTTGTGCGAGTGCCCGCGCCATGTAGCTGAATTGATTTTTCAGCTCAATAGCTTTGAAAAATACAGCGCCGACTGTCTGAACAGTTCGAAAGACGATGCCAAATTGCACGCCTATCTTTCTGCTGTTTCTGGCACTGCCCGTGCATTGTTTGAAGAGGCTTTGGAGCGAGTGGCCAAGGAAGAGGGAATCGATTTGTCAGACATCAAAACTTCATGACCCGGGTGATCAACTTCAGCTCTGGACCAGCAACCTTGCCAGAGACTGTGTTGAGCCAAGCGGCTGGCGAGATGATGGATTGGCAGGGCAGCGGTATGTCGGTCATGGAGATGAGTCACCGCGGACCAGAGTTCACTCAAATTCTGTCGCAAACCCAGTCGTTGTTGAAAGAGTTGTTGGCCATTCCCGACAACTATGCGGTATTGCTATTGCAAGGGGGTGCGATTGCAGAAAATGCCATCGTCCCCATGAACCTGATTTCACGAACCGGCCATGCCGACTATGTGGTGAGTGGTAACTGGTCACTTAAATCTATGCAAGAAGCTGCGCGTTACGGGCATGTCCATATGGCCGCCACTTCTGAACCTCAGGGCTACAACTGCATGCCCGCGCTTTCGTCTTGGTCTTTATCGGCTAATCCTGCTTATGTGCATTTTTGCAGCAACGAAACCATTGGCGGGGTGGAGTGTCACTGGACGCCCAACACGGGAGACATACCTTTGGTGGCTGATATGTCTTCCAATATCATGTCCAAACCCATTGACGTGTCTCGCTATGGTCTGATTTATGCAGGCGCGCAAAAAAACATGGGGCCCTCTGGCGTGACCTTGGTCATTGTGAGGCGCGATTTATTGGGGCACGCCTTGGCAGCGACGCCCTCGGCCTTCAACTACCAGCTGCAAGCTGACAGTGATTCCATGTACAACACCCCGCCCACCTACGCGATTTACATCATGGGTTTGGTGTTGCAGCACATTCAGCGTGAAGGCGGTTTGTCGGCGATGGAGCAGCACAATTTGCTGAAGTCAAGTTTGCTTTACGACTTTTTGGACCACAGTTCTTTTTTTAAAAATCGCGTTCAGCCCTTGGACAGATCCCGCATGAATGTCACCTTCTTTTTGCGTGACGAATCTTTGAACGCCGAATTTCTCCAAGGTGCTGAGGCTAAAGGCATGGTGCAACTGCGAGGCCATCGTGCCGCAGGCGGCATGCGTGCTTCTATTTACAACGCCATGCCCTTGGCCTCTGTGCAAAAGCTACGCGACTATATGTTTGAATTTGAGAAGACTCACGCTTGAGCCAAAGCCTTGCGTGCGGTATTGGCAATATGCTGGGCATCGACTTGAAAGAAGGCCCGCAATTGGGCGCGGGTGTCGCTGCGACCAAATCCGTCCGTACCTAAAGTCAGGTACTTTCTGCCTTGGGGCATATAGGCCCGAATGCTTTCCGCTACAGCCCTGACATAGTCGGTGGCGGCAATCACAGGACCCTTGGTGTTTTGAATTTGTGTGGTTACAAAGGGCGTGGTGTTTTCATTGCTCTGCGAAGCGGCTTTTTCGCAGTTGAGGGCTTCGCGGGCGAGTTCGCTCCAACTGGTCACGCTGAAAACTTGTGATGCAATGCCCTCCATGGCCAACAGTTGGGCCGCTTGCATGACTTCGCGCAATATGGCGCCCGAGCCCATCAAGGTCACTGTTGCGCTGACTTTTTGAATGCTAAGTGTGTTGTCAGCGATCAGGTACATGCCTTGCAAAATATGTTCTCTAGAGCCGGCTATCAGGTTGGGTTGCGCATAGTTTTCATTCATCAGCGTGATGTAATAAAAAACATCTTTTTGCTCGACCACCATTTCTCGCATACCTTGGTCAACAATGACCGCCATCTCACAGGCAAAAGCCGGGTCATAGGACTTGCAGTTGGGAATGGTGGCCGCCACCAAATGGCTGGAGCCATCTTGGTGTTGCAAACCTTCGCCGCTCAAGGTGGTTCGACCCGAGGTGGCCCCCAGCAAAAAACCTCTAGAGCGCTGGTCTGCGGCTGCCCAAATTGCGTCGCCCACGCGTTGAAAACCAAACATGGAATAGTAAATATAAAAGGGCAACATAGCCAAGCCGTGCACGCTGTAGCTGGTGGCTGCAGCTGTCCAACTCGCTATCGCGCCGGCCTCGCTGATGCCTTCTTCCAAAATTTGCCCGTTCATGGCCTCGCGGTAACTCAGCACCGATCCAATGTCCTCCGGCTCATATTTTTGACCCACGCTGGAGTAGATACCTACTTGCTTGAACAGATTCGCCATGCCAAAAGTACGTGCCTCGTCAGCAACGATGGGCACGATGCGTGGCCCCAGTTGCGCGTCTTTGAGCAAATTACCCAGCAAGCGAACAAAAGCCATGGTGGTTGACATCTCTTTGCCACCCGCCTCAATAGCAAAGTTGGCATAGCTGCTCAATTCAGGTACAGGCAAGCTCTCGCACAACGTTTCGCGTTGGGGTAAATAGCCGCCGAGTTTGTGGCGCTGCGCGTGCAGGTATTGCATTTCGCTACTGTCATCAGCGGGTTTGAAAAATGCCAATTCTTTGGCTTGTTCATCGCTCAAAGGCAAATTGAAACGATTGCGAAACTCCAGCAAGGCGGTGTCGTCGAGTTTTTTCTGACTGTGGGTGGTCATCTTGCCTTGACCCGCCTGACCCATGCCATAGCCTTTCTTGGTGTGCGCCAAAATAACTGTGGGCTGTCCTTGGTGAGCCACGGCAGCCGCATAAGCGGCGTGGATTTTGACCAAATCATGCCCTCCGCGTTTTAAGCGGTCAATTTGTTCATCGCTCAGTCCTTGGGCGAGTTGTGCGAGTTCTGGGTTTTGTCCAAAAAAATTATCTCGGTTGAAGCGCCCGTCCTTGGCAGCAAAGGTCTGCATTTGTCCGTCTACTGTGTTGGCAAAAACTTTAACCAGCGCTTGTTGTGTATCGCGGGCAAACAAGCCATCCCAGTCACTGCCCCAAATCAGTTTGATCACATTCCAGCCAGCACCGCGAAAGAGTTTTTCCAGTTCATCGATGATGCGACCATTGCCACGAACTGGGCCATCTAAGCGCTGTAAATTGCAATTCACAACCCAGACCAAGTTGTCTAATTTTTCACGTGAGGCCAAGGTCAAGGCGCTCATGCTCTCTGGCTCATCCATTTCGCCATCGCCAAAAACTCCCCACACTTTGCGCTGACTGCAGTCCAGCAGTTGGCGGTGAGACAGGTAGCGCATGAAGCGGGCGTGGTAGATGGAACTGATGGGCCCCAACCCCATAGAGCCGGTGGGAAACTGCCAAAAATCCGGCATCAGCCAAGGATGTGGGTAGCTTGATAGGCCGCGTGCCCCCTGGCCAGGCGCACTGATTTCTTGTCGGTAATGCGCCAAGTCTTGCTGGCTCAATCGGCCTTCTAAAAAAGCTCTGGCGTAAACGCCAGGTGCACTGTGCGGTTGGAAAAACACCAAGTCGCCACCATGAAGCTTGTTGCGTGCATGGAAAAAATGGTTGAAGCCCACCTCGAATAAATCCGCAGCACTGGCGTAACTGGCGATATGACCGCCGAGTTCGCCATAAGCGGCGTTTGCTCTTGCCACCATGGCCAAGGCATTCCAGCGAATGATGGAGGCAATTTTTTCCTCAATCGATAAGTCCCCGGGGAAGGGGGCCTGAACCTCCACCGCAACAGTGTTCACATAGGGCGTGACCAATTCCGGCGACCAGTCGATTTGGTTTTGGTGGGCGAGGGCTACGAGTTGGTCGAGCAAAAAACCGGCGCGCTCGGCACCGTGTTGCGACACCACGGCGTTGAAAGCGTCCCGCCATTCGGCGGTTTCTTGAGGGTCTGTGTCGGCGTGGACTGGCGACAAAGAAGGGGTGAATAGGGCTGAGTTCATTGCATTGAATGTAGCGATGAAGCTGCAAAATAGGTTGCCTATATATAGCAATATTTAGGATATTTAAGGCATAAAATATTTCTAAAATTAGTTTTGGAGAAATTAAATGCCGCTAGACACCATAGATTACAAAATATTAAATCAGTTGCAGCAAGACAGCGCCATCACCAATCTGGAGTTGGCCAAACGGGTGCATCTGTCTCCCTCACCCTGTCTCAACAGGGTCAAGGCTTTAGAGGCTTCTGGGGTGATTCAAAAGTATGTGGCGCTGACTGAACCCAAGGCCTTGGGCATAGGCTTGAACGTCTTTATATCTATCAGTTTGAAAGAGCAGTCTAAGCAGACGTTGGCTGAATTTGAGCGACGCATTGCTGACCATGACGAGGTGATGGAGTGCTATTTGATGACGGGCGACTCCGATTACCTGATACGCGTGGCGATTGCAGACATGGCCGCCTTGGAGAAATTCATCTTGGAGCAACTCTCGCCTATTCCTGGGGTGGAAAAAATCCGCAGCAGTTTTGCTTTGAAGCAGGTGCGATACAAAACGGCCTTACCGCTTAAACCTGCGCTGGTTACTTCTTAACTTTGTCTATGGATTTTTTCAAATCAAGGTATTCCTCGCACTGCAAGCCACATATTTTTTCGAGCGAGGCAAGCAATTCTTTGGCTTTATCGAGTTGCTTGGTTTGAACATAGCTTTGCCCTAGATACTCGTGTGCCCCGCGGTGGTTGGGGTCAATGCGCAAGGCTTCTTTGTAATTGAAGATGGCTTCTGAATAACGCTTGCTGTTGCGCAAGCTATAGCCGAGCAAATTAAAACCATCGGCGTCGTTGGGATTGGCTTTGACGAACTTTTCTAAGCTGGCAATAGCGCTTGGCCAGTCCTTTTTGGCAATCAAAGTTTTGGCGGTTTCCAAATCGGGGGGGGCATTTGAATCTGATGTGTCCGCAGCCAATGCCGGTTGCATGAACATAAAGAGGCTTAAAAAAAGAGAAAAAATGGTTTTCATTTGGCGTCCTATGGGCACTTAAGTGACAAGAAAGTGATGATTATGGCTAATTGCATGGGGCTTGTCGGGAAAAGACAATGAGAAGTAGCGATAATTTACCGAATTCTGAATACCGCCATTGAGGAGATCGAGATGAAACTTACCCCAGAGCAGCACGCCCAATTTGACAAAGAGGGCTATTTGTTTTTCCCCGGACTTTTCAGTCCTGAAGAAACCCGCGTGATGGTTCAAGAGGTTCCTCACCTTTACAGCCGTCAAGAAGCTTTCAATGTGCGCGAAAAAGGCAAGGACGCGGTGAGAACCAACTTTGCGGCGCATTTGTACAGCGAGCCGTTTGCCAAATTGTCTCGCCATCCCCGCATGATTGATCCTGTTGAAGCTTTGTTAGGCGAGAAGCTTTATATGCACCAATTCAAGATCAACGGAAAGATGGCTTTTGAAGGCGATGTCTGGCAGTGGCACCAAGATTACGGCACGTGGCTCAATGACGACATGATGCCTACCGAGCGCGCCATGAATGTGGCTATCTTTTTGGATGATGTGAATGCATTCAATGGCCCCTTGATGTTCATTCCTGGCAGCCATAAAAAAGGCGTGATCGACGCCAAGCACGACTTAACCACCACCAGTTACCCCTTGTGGACGGTGGACAACGACCTCATCGCCCAGTTGGTCGAGCGTGCTGGCGGCAAGCAAGGCGGCATCGTCAGTCCCACCGGACCGGCTGGCTCGATGATTTTGTTTCACAGTTGTTTGGTGCATGCCTCGGCCAGCAACTTATCTCCTTGGAACCGTGTCAGCGTTTACCTCAGCCTGTGTGCAGTCAGCAACCATATAAAGCGTCACAAGCGACCTGAATACATTGCGCACCGCGACTTCACCCCCATCGAGTGCCTGCCCGATGACTGCTTGTTAAATACCTATACCGTTGATTTGCCTTGGGCCAAGGGTTTGCCAGCCAGCGCTTTGGTCACCACCGATGTGCCATTTGACCAAGCAAAAAAAGCCGCATGAGTTTGTTTCTTCAACTTCAACAACGCGAGCGCGACAAGCAGCCGATACGCGTGGCCCTCATTGGTGCGGGCAAGTTCGGTGCCATGTATTTGGCGCAAGTGCCGCGAACCCCTGGTGTGCATTTGGCGGGAATTGCCGATTTATCTGTCTCCAGTGCCAAAACCAATTTAGCCCGTGTGGGCTGGCCAACGCATCAGTCGCAGGCGAAGTCACTCGATGAAGCTTTTCAAAGCAGATTGACATTTCTCACAGAAGATTGGCGTGCCTTGGTCAGCGACCCCCGCATCGATGTGGTGGTGGAATGCACGGGAAACCCTATTGCCGCTGTAGAGCACTGCCTGAGCGCTTTTGAGCACGGCAAGCATGTGGTCAATGTGACGGTAGAAGCGGATGCTTTTTGTGGCCCTTTATTGGCTCGCAAAGCAGCGCTTGCCGGCGTGGTGTACTCACTGGCTTTTGGCGATCAACCCGCTTTGATTTGTGATTTGGTCGATTGGGCTCGCACCTGTGGCTTTCCCGTGGTGGCAGCAGGGCGAGGACATAAATGGTTGCCGCATTTTTCTGAATCCACACCGGACACGGTTTGGGCCAACTACGGCTTAACACCCGAGCAAGCCAATCGAGGCGGTTTGAACCCCAAAATGTTCAATAGTTTTTTGGATGGCTCCAAACCATCTATCGAAAGCACGGCAGTCGCCAACGCCACCGGTTTAAGCGTGCCCAGCAACGGACTGCTTTACCCGCCAGCCAGTGTGGAAGATATTCCTTTTGTGACGCGGCCCATCAGCGAGGGCGGGGTGCTGGAGCACAAAGGCATGGTCGAGGTGATTTCTTCTCTTGAAGCCAATGGACGCACCATCCCCTATGACATTCGCATGGGTGTTTGGGTCACTGTCGAGGCCGAGACGGATTACATCAAAAATTGTTTTGAAGAGTACAACGCCCACACCGATCCCACGGGCAGGTATTTCACTTTGTACAAGCGCTGGCATTTGATTGGTCTTGAGGTGGGTATGTCGGTGGCCAGTGTGGCCTTGCGCGGCGAACCTACTGGGGTGGCCCAAAGCTGGGAGGCTGATGTGGTGGCCACGGCCAAGCGCGATTTGCAAGCCGGAGAAATACTGGACGGTGAGGGTGGTTACACCGTGTGGGGCAAGTTACTACCTGCCACAAGCTCGGCGCGAATGGGCGGGCTGCCGCTGGGCTTGGCGCATCAAGTTAAGTTGGTCAGAACTGTGAAAAAAGGACAATCTCTGTGCTGGGATGATGTTGCCATGGACGCCGCTTTACCGGCCTACCAAATACGTTTGGAAATGCAAAAGATGTTTGCAGCCTGATTCTTTCAGGCGATAGATTTCCTCATCATCTCTGTTCGCAGCACTTTCATCAGCAACATCCATTCACCGCCGTTTTGAACGGTGAAGGTGAACTTCTCGTTCATGCCATTGTTCATCTGAATTTCATGCCAGTTGGCAAACAACGACAAACCTTGGATGCGTTTGGCGCTTGCGGTGAAAGATATCTCTATGTGAATAAATGAGATGTCTTCGTTACTGTCAAAAGATTTGAAATATAGACCGTCAGACAACAGATACAAAACGCCTGTAGGCAGGGAAAAGCGGTTGGAGGTGTTGGCGGGACCATAGGCAATGATGGTTTTGTTGATGAGTTCAACAGGAATACTTTGACCAATGATTTGCTGGGTGTCATTTGTTTTGTAAAAGGCAAAAGCCAGTCCCAGGCCGATGGCCACAAAGGCATAGAGTTGATTGCCTGAAAAAAGGTATACCGCCAAGGCCAGCAATAAAAATGGAACAGATAAATCCAAACGCATTTCCCAAGGGCCGCGAGAGATCAACAAAGAACTGTTGTCCAAGGTATTGGCCAAAATCAGTGGGGAAATATTGGGCTTTTCATTTTGCACATGCGGCAGTTGCGAGCCGCAGTTTTGGCAAAAAACATTTTCGCTGGGGTTGATGAAATAGCAACTGGTGCAAATCATGGGGTTCTTTCAGAATTTGCGTTCATCAATCTGATTTGGCTTTGGCAGGGGCTTCATGCTTTTCGTCAGGCGCATGTTTATCCGCGGTATCGGCTTTGCTGGGAGATTCGGTTTTCGTGGTTTCGTGGGAGAGGAAGTTGTAAATGGCTAAAGAACTGAGCACCACCGTCAGGCCACATAAAAGTCCAATAACAAAAATCATGAAGCTTCCAGTCTCGCTGTCGCTGTCCGAAGTCGACCTCGATTTGGAAAATGTTTTTTCCACTGCTTTTTTCTGAAGAACCTGCAACTGCGATTTGAGTTCATTCATGCCGGCAGCCAAAGCGCCCATGTTTTTTTCCAAGCTCTGTTGTGCTGCTTGGTGGTAGGCCTCAATGCTCTTTTCTATGTGCTCGATAAGCTCGTGTTGCTCTTCTTTCAAATTCTCATTGTTTTGACCCAAGCTTTGCGCCATCAATTTATGGATCTCGATTTTTTGTTTCTCAAGTTGAAGCTTGAATTCATCCGGCATGCGCTGTGAATGTTGATGCGCCTCATTTTGAGAAATCAATGCAGCCAATTGCGTGAGCTGACTTTGCAGACTGGTTTGTTGCTCGGCGACTTGAGCGACCAAATGCTCAAGTGGGTTGGGTTGGTTTTGTTGGTGGCTTTGTTGCTGTGATGTCAGTGAGATGAAGTCGAGTAACAGCGAATGTTTTTCAAGGATTTTTTTGATTTCTTGCTGAGTTTGATCAAGGCCTTTGGGTCGATCACTGTCTACGGGTGCCGATGTATCTTTGGCTGCAGTGGGTGGGGCAGGTGCAGTTACCGCGACCAAGGTTTCAACAGCGGTGTCTGGCAAGTCAAGGTTGATGTCCCGCATATCAGGCATGTGCTCTGGTGGACTGAGTTTAAAAGTCATTTCATCCACTTGGGGTGCGGCAGTTTCTACAGAGCTCACGGTTGGTGTCAGTGTTGGCGTTGGTTCGAAGCTGACTTCGGCGGCAACGGGGGTGTCTACAGGCTTCGCACTGCGTTTAGCGGGCGCGCCACACTTTCCGCAAAACTTAGCGGTGATTGAGATAGGTTTTCCACATGCAATGCAATCCATAGCTTTACCTAGTTAGTTTTTTCTGATGTGTAAATACGGCAGGGTGAATATTTGCCAGTGACGGCTTGGTTATCTTCACAATCTTTTTTGGCAATTCTTTCTGCATGCTCTGGGCTCTTGTCCGTCACGGCCCCCGCGCAATAAGCGGTTTCTCCATCAAAGCTATAAACAAAAGCCCGAAAAGGTTTGTCTGGGTCTTTTTGATTCATGAAGCGGTCAAAGAGTTTTTTACATTTTCCTAAAAGTGGGGGGCGGTACAAATTGGCCAAGGGGGAAGGATTCTCTCGGCTTTGAAGCGCGTCTTCTGCTGCGGTCGGTTCTGCTGGGCTATCTGATTTAGCGAGTGCTTCGGTAGATGCTTTATCAGCTTGAAAAGTGGATGGGGGCGTATCCAGAGGAGATGTCGCGTCGACGAATGCGATGTTTTCTTGCGATGTCGCCTGATCTACAGCTTGGGCGGAGCTTGAAAAAGAACGGGAATAGAAGAACAATGGGATGTTGATGGACATCATCAACATCGCCATGATCAAATATTTCGTCATTCCTTTGGTGTTCATTTGTCAAAAAATCCAATAGTTACGAGTGTTTGCAAGCAAGACCTGTTCCAGTTTAATCGGTTTCAAAGTCAGCCTCTTGAGCTTTCACAGTCTCAAGTATTGACCAAAAAACGATTTATGAGTTATTAAGTTTTCGTTAATTAATTAAAAAATCGTATTTTTAGTCGGATGTGGGTTTATATGCGTATTTTTTTCATTAGAATTGTTTCAAAGAATGAGTGTGCGGTCTTTTTTTAACCCAAAGGTATGACATGGCTGAAACTACCCCATCTGCAAGCAGTTTGACCATTGGTGAAGGTGTCACCTTCACTGGTTCTATCAGTGCACCAGGGCGGGCCACGATCAATGGAACAGTCACCGGCGAAATCACCGTCAACGATTTACACATTGGTGCAAAAGGCAGTGTGTCTGGCAGCATTGATGCTCGCACCATCGATGTGCATGGCATCTTGGCTGAAAATATTCTTTGTCATGAGCACCTGATGATTCACCGCGATGGTTCAGTTTCAGGCAAGCTCGATTACGCCGAAATTGAAATCGAGAAGGGGGGGCAATTTATGGGTCAAATGACTCAGCACCTCTCCGACCCAAGCAATGCTTGAGTCCTTTGAAAGACGCTTCGAGACACCGCACCCCCAGTCCTGATTTGGGAAATTTTTAAGTCGCGCAAGTTATTTTGGGCTGATATGTCATCCGTTGAGTGGCTTGGGGCGTTGAACCACCAAGATTGTTAAACCCCTCAAGCCATGAATAAATCGCCCACAGACTCGTTATCTTCCGAATTTGCTCAATCCAATCTGGGCAAAGCGTATGTGCCCTCGGAAAACACCCCCATCCGCAACACTTTCGAGCGTATTCGCAGTCAAATGGCGCAAGAGGCAGAGCAAAAAAGCCGCCCCGTTTCCCGCCTTTATCCCGGCCTACGTGCCCTCAGAGCCTAAGTTCAGCTTTATTTTTAACCCCGTCAAGGGGAAGTCATAGCGGCTTTCCCACTGCTGGCCCGCCTTTAAAGGCCACGCGTCCGTCCAAGTCCCCGTCGTAATCACATTCCCCGCTTGCACCTCAGGCGCACCTGGGCATTGCCGCAAGGCCTTCAAAAAATGCAGCAAAGCCATCAAGGGGCTGTCAAGCACGTGGCTGGCGTGTCCCGTCTCCACTGTTTTCCCCTCGTGAATCAATTGCAGCGACAAACCCGCTAGCAGCATATGCAAAGCCTCGCCGTCAGAGGCCACGTCGCGCACCGCCAAGGGCTTGCCCACCAACAAATGCGCATGCAGTGCGCTGTCGGTGACGGTGTCAGCCACTTTGAAGCGCCAATCAGCGGCATGTGACTGCACGATTTCAAAGCCACACGCCATCCACTCGATAGCCTCAAACAGGCTTTGTGCATTTAGGTCAGCCGAAGGTGTGCGGCGCATGCCAAACACCAACTCGGGCTCTAGGCGCGGCTGGCTCATGTGGCTGATGTCAACAGTGGCTTCGTCATGCGCGTTGGCGTAGGTGAGGGTGGTGTCCCACACTGTGCCCCAGATGGGTTCGAACACTTGGTAGCGCTCCCAAATGCTGCGGTTGGTGAAACCGATTTTGAAGCCACGCGGCGTTTCGCCCCGTTGAACCCGCAACTGGCGCACTTGCAAAGCGGTTTGGTAGGCGAGCGCCACGTCGCTGGGGATGGCAGCCACGCTGTCTGCGGGCCACAGGCTGGCTTGGTCGAGGTGCTGCAAAAGTGTTTCGGGTGTCATGCTGGGTGCTCGTGTGGGGCAGGGCGCAGACTATCATCGCCCATGGCCATCAAATCTACCATCTACAAGGCGCAGTTGCAGATCGCCGACATCGACCATGGCTATTACGCCGACCATGCGCTGACCTTGGCGCGCCACCCCAGTGAGACCGACGAGCGCATGATGGTGCGGCTTGTCGCCCTCGCCATGAACGCCCATGAGGTGCAAGACCTGTGTCAGGGGGATGCGGTGTTGGCTTTTGGGGCGGGCTTGTCCGACCCCGACGACCCCGATGTATCTATCACCGATTACACAGGACGCAAACGGGTCTGGATTGAGGTGGGTCAACCGGAAGAAAAACCCATGCTGCGTGCTTGTAGCAAGTCTGACCGCGTCTTGGTCTATGCCTTTGCCCATTCGGCCGATATCTGGTGGCGTGGCATAGAGAACAAATTGCATCGCAACGATAAGCTCAAAGTGATACGCATACCTGCCCAGGCCTCACAAGCCATGGCGGCCATGGCCGAGCGCAGCATGCAATTGCAAGCCACCATCCAAGAGGGCGGCATGACGCTGAGCAGCAACTTGGGCAGTGTGCATTTCGAGCCGGTGGTGTGGCGCTAGGGCGTTCAGTGCGCGCTGGGTAATTCGTCCCAACAGGTGGTAAAGCGTGGCGAACGGTTGGCGCTGCGCATGCGCCAGTCGCGGCTGGTGCCCGTGGCAGCGAGATGGATGGTGTCGCGCCCGAAATGCAGGTTGAGGTGATCGAGTGTTTTCATCAAGGCCGCATCCCGCGTGCGTGTCACCGTGTCCTCAAACAAACCGTGTTGCTGCCGCCGCGCTTCGCTTAAGGCGGTGAGCATCACGCCGGCTTTTTTGTAGGCAAAACCGGCGCGAAATATTTTGCGTAAAGCCACCCATACCGCATCGCTGAGCAAACGGCTGTCGTCGCTGGGTTCGGGCAAAGGCACCAAGAGGCTGGCGTTGTACTGGGGCTCATCGGGTTTGAAGGGGTTGGTGCGGATGAATACATGTACCGCACCCGCCAGTGACTGCTGGGCACGCAGTTTTTCACCTGCCCGCGCCACATGGGCGCTCAAGGCTTCGCGCAGCTCGACCACGCTGTGCACCGGCCGGCCAAAGCTGCGCGAGGCCATGATTTGTTGCTTCGGCGGCGTGATGTCTTCCAGCCCCAAGCAGCTGATGCCACGCAACTCGCAGACGATGCGCTCCATCACCACGCCAAAGCGCTCACGCACACGGGCAGGCGGGGTGTTGCGCAAGTCCAGCACGGTGTGAATATCCATCTCGGCCAAGCGCCGCGCTGTGCGGTTGCCCACGCCCCAGACTTCGCGCACCTCGGTTTGCGCCATCCAGTCTTGGCGTTCGGGGCGCGACAGGGCGTTCAAATCGCACACGCCTTCGAACACCGCTTGCTTCTTGGCGAGATGGTTGGCGAACTTGGCCAAGGTTTTGGTCGGGCCTATGCCCACGCACACGGGTAAGCCCGTCCACTGGCGAATGCGCTGGCGCATTTGCCGCCCCAGCGCCACACCACCGCCGTGCAGCGGCAGCACTTGCTCGATGCGCAAAAAGCTCTCATCGATGCTGTAGACCTCGAGGTCTGGCGCGTAGTCGCGCAAGATGTCCACCACCCGCTGGCTCATATCGGCGTACAGCGTGTAGTTGGAGGAAAACGCCTCTATGCCATGCAACAGCGCCAAGTCTTTCAGCGAGAACCAAGGTGCGCCCATCTTCACGCCCAGCGCCTTCACCTCGTTGGAACGCGCCACCGCGCAGCCATCGTTGTTGGAGAGCACCACCATGGGGATGTTGTGCAGGCGCGGTTGAAACACCCGCTCGCAACTGACGTAGAAGTTGTTGACATCGACCAGCGCAAACTGTGCGGAGGTGTTCATGCCTAGCCTGCGCGTTTCAAACGCCGAACCACACCGACCACCACGCCCCACACTTCCAAAGGCCGCTCGGCGCTGAGCACAATCGCTTGGTAGGCGGGGTTGTCGGGGCGCAGTTCGATGCGCCCGTGTTGTTGGTGCAAGCGTTTGATGGTGTAGTCGCCTTCAACCACGGCGATGATGATGTCGTTGTGGCGTGCTTGCAGCGAGCGGTCCACCACCACTTTGTCGCCGTCTTCGATGCTGGCACCCCGCATGGAGTCGCCGCGCACGTTGAACATGAAAGTGGCGGGTTTGTGTCGCACCAAGTAGTCGTTGAGATCCAGGCTGTCTTCGGTGTCGTCCGCGGCCGGCGAGGGAAAGCCCGCCGACATGCGGTGCAGCAGCAGGCGCAGCGGCGTGCCGCTGGGCTGGGCTTGCAGGGTTTGGGGATGTTGGTGCAGGGTTGGCATGTCAAGAGGGTATAAATACTGTATAAAAACACAGTTTAACGGAGTTTAATCAGCGATGTGAGAAACAGTGTGCGGGGTGCGGGGTGCTATCCTGCACGCCCCAACCCTAGCTGCCCCAAAGCTTTGTAGACCAAGGTTTTCAACATGACAATTCCCTCTCTGATGCGCTTCATTGACCACGGCAGTGGCGGTGCCCCCGAGGTTTTACGAGCCGCCCAAACGGGCGTGCCGGTGCCTGCCGCTGGCGAGGTCTTGGTCAAGGTGGCTTATGCGGGCGTCAATCGCCCCGATTGCTTGCAGCGCAGTGGGCGCTATCCGCCGCCACCCGGCGCTTCGCCGATTTTGGGTCTGGAAGCTTCAGGCCATGTGGTGGCGTTGGGCGAGGGCGTGACGCAGTGGAAGCTGGGCGACGCGGTCTGCGGTTTGGCCAATGGGGGTGCCTACGCCGAGTACGTCAGCATCCCCGAGGGGCAAGCTTTGCCTATCCCCGTGGGTTTGAGCCTGTTGCAAGCGGCGGCTTTGCCCGAAAACTATTTCACTGTGTGGACCAATGTGTTTCAGCGCGGACGTTTGCAGATGGGCGAAACCTTCTTGGTGCACGGGGGCTCCTCGGGCATTGGCTTGACGGCCATTCAACTGGCCAAAGCCTTCGGCGCCAAAGTGCTGTGTACCGTGGGCAATGCTGACAAGGTGGCGGCTTGTTTGAAGGCCGGTGCCGATGTGGCCATCGATTACCGCCAGCAAGACTTTGTGGCTCAGGCGCTTGCCGCCACCGAGCAAAAAGGCGTGAACATCATTTTGGACATGGTGGGCGGCGACTATATGCAGCGCAATTTGCAGACCTTGGCCGTCGACGGGCGCTTGGTACAAATCGCATTTTTACAGTCCTCGAAAACCGAGGTGGACTGGATTGCGCTGATGGTCAAACGCCTGATCTTCACTGGCTCCACCTTGCGTCCGCGCAGCGCAGCCGACAAAGCGCAAATGGCCTACGAGCTGAAAACGCAGGTGTGGCCCTTGCTGGAAAAGGGCCAAACTTTGCCTGTCATTTACCAGGTGTTCGACTTAGACCAAGCCGCGCAAGCCCATGCGCTGATGGAGTCGTCCACCCACATTGGCAAAATCATGCTCAAGGTGGCGGGGGGTTGAGGCTGCACGCACCACATGTGCCGTAAAGCGTAAGTTCGTGTCGGTCTACCTGAAAGCCATCAGGGGCCAGTTGTTGCAAGTTGCCCGGGCAATCGTGTATGTCATACACCTTGTCGCAAAGTCTGCAGTGGAAATGGTGATGGTGGTGGTGGTGCGATGACTCGTAGCGGGGGTTCTCGCCCGGCAGGTAGACCGTGCCAATCAGGCCGTTTTCAAGCAGCGATTTGATATTGCGGTAAACCGTGGCGATACCCATGCCCGGCGCCTCTGCCGTTGCGCCATCCAAAATTTCTTGAGCTAACAAGGGACGCTCAGCGGTTTTTATCGCATTGAGGATGGCCGTGCCTTGTTTGGTAATACGTTCCATAGGATGAGCTGTTTATTTGATAATGAGTTATCATTATCGTTTGACGGAGGATTCCATGCTGCGATTTTCACCCCAAAACCAAGTTCTTGACGCCAAGCGCTGGGGCTTGGTCATCTTGCTCTTTTATGTGCTTCATTCACAAGCCCAAGACACGCCCGTGGCAAGCCCTGAGCGATTGCAAGAAGTGACGGTGACGGGCAATGCCTTAGGTAACGCCGAGGGCATACAAGCTGTGCAAGTCTTGCAAGGCGAGGAGTTGCTCATGCATTCTCAAAGCACCTTAGGTGAAACATTGGCAACCACCCCAGGAGTGTCCAGCAGTTATTTCGGACCCAATGCCAGCCGACCCATCATTCGCGGCATGGATGGCGACCGAATCAAAATCTTAAATAACAGCGCAAGCTCGCATGATGTGTCTGCCCTGAGCAATGACCATGCAGTGCCATCAGATCCATTGACCGTCGAGCGCATAGAAGTTTTGCGTGGACCGGCAGCCATCATGTACGGCGGCAGCGCTGTGGGGGGCGTGGTGAACTTGATCGACAACCGCATTCCTACGCAGCCCATGGAGGGCTTGAGCGGCAAGGCCGATGTGGGTTGGTCCACTGTCAACAAAGAGTCCCGCGCTGCGGTGATGCTGGAGTCTGGTAATGAACGTTATGGCTTGCATGTGGATGCCTTTGGCAGGCACAGCGGTGACATGGGCGTGCCAGATACCTTGGCCTGTACGAAGTCGGGCTCTAGTGCCTCAGCCAAGGCCATTTGTAATTCAGCCAACCTCAGCCGTGGCTATGCCTTGGGCGGCTCGGTCTTTTGGGACAAAGGTTATCTGGGCTTGTCAGGTACGCACTACAACAGCACTTACGGAACGGTGGCTGAGGATACGGTGACCATAGGCATGCAAAGCGATCGCTATGCCTTGGAAACTGAAATCCGCCATCCACTAAGCGGCTGGGACAACATGCGGGCGCAGTTCACCAACACCGATTACGAACATACGGAATACGAATCGGGCGCGGTTGGCACGGTGTTCAGCCAAGAGGGGAAAGAGCTGCGCTGGAGCGCCAAGCACCAAGCCGTGGACAGCCCTTGGGGGCAGTGGCAAGGCGTTGTTGGCTGGCAAAGTGAAGACAGCCGCTTTGCGGCCAATGGCGCAGAGGCCTTCATGCCTTCTACTCAAACCCGGCAATCAGCGTTTTACTGGGTTGAAGAGTTGAAAAAACCATGGGGAGGTTTCAGTTTTGGGCTGCGTTCCGAAGCTGTCAAAGTCAATGGCGATGCCTTTGATCCAGAGGGCGATGGGTCGACCCGTTACACCGCTGCGACAACCAACACGTTCTCGCCTATCAGCACTTCATTGGGGGTGTTGTACAAGATCAGCTCCGACGTGTCGCTCAAAGCCCATGGGGCGCGTACCGCACGGGCGCCCAAAGACTATGAGCTGCGTGCTGACGGTGTGCATGTGGCCACCTCCGCTTATGAGCAAGGCTCGGTTGCTTTGCGAATCGAAAAAGCTCGTCAAATGGACATCGGTATGGAATGGGGGCAGGGGCCGCACACCGCCAGCCTGAATTACTTTGACAACCGCTTTAGCAATTACATCGGTTTGAATGCCACAGGCGATGTGGTCAATGGCGATGGTGTTGTCGATGCCGCTGCCTGCCCCATTGCAGACGCCGAGAACGATTGCTGGGACAAGTATGCGTTTAGTGCGGTGCGAGCCCAGTTCAAAGGCTGGGAGGCCGTGTCAAAGCTGCGTTTGAGTGGCAGCAGCGGCGTGTTTCCAGCCATCGATGGGCTTGCCTTGTGGGATCTCAAATTACGGGCGGATTCCGTTCGTGCCAGCAACCTTGACACGGGAGAAGCCTTGCCGCGTATCGCCCCCTTTCGTTGGGGCGCTGCTTTGTCAAGGCAGTCTGGGCCTTGGCGCCTAGCCATAGGGGTGGACAAGGTCCAAGCTCCCCGACTGGGCCCCAGCCAAGTGGCCACCGCTGGCTACAGCTTGTGGAATGCGCAATTGATTTACCGCCAAAAAGTTCGCGCCAATGATGCGATTTGGTATATAAAAGGTGAAAATCTCACTGACAAACTCGCTTATCCCGCAACGTCGGTATTGACAACCACAGCGGCAGACACCAGCACAGGTCGTCCCAAAGCCCCCTTGCCAGGCAGAAATATTCGCCTAGGTTTGCAGGTTTACTTTTAAGAGAGGAGCTATGGGTGACTCAACTTCCCTTTTCGTCTTCTAGAATAGAAAAATCATGACACAAACATTTGCTCGCCTGGCTGCATTGCCTCTCTTTTTATGCTGCACCACGGTGATGGCTGCAGACAAACACGCCGCCCACTCGCATGGGGCGGGCAATTTGGAGCTGGTGGTGCAGGGCACCAGTGTAAAAGCCAGCTTTAAAATACCCATGGAAAGCCTGCTGGGCTTTGAGCATTTGCCGCGCACCCCTGCACAAAAAAAGGCCATGGCTGATTTGCAAACCGCTGTGGCGCAAGCCAGTTACTTCATCACACTGCCTGCGGCGGCGGACTGTCAGCCCAAGTCTTTGCAAGTCAACGCCGATATGTTCAAGGGTAAAAAATCTGAGCACAGCGACTTGGATGCAGAGATCGAGTTCAGCTGTAGCCAACCCAACGCCTTAAAGCAGCTTGAAATTCCCTTGTTCAAAAAACACCCGCGGCTAGGTAGCCTGAAGGTTGACATGCTGAGTCCCAAAGGCCAGGCCAGCGTCACACTCAAAGCCAAAGATCCTGTGCTTCGCTGGTAGACCGTGACCCACGCCCTTAAGCTCTCGCAACTTTCTCACGCTTGGGGCAATGCGCCGCCTTTGTTTGACATTGCACAACTGGTGTTGTTGCAAGGTGAAAACTTGTTCATTCAGGGCCCTAGCGGCTGCGGCAAAAGCACCTTGCTGGGCATGTTGGCAGGCGTGATTGAGGTCAGCCATGGCCAACTCGAGGTGCTGGGCCAAGACATGGCGGGGCTCAGCAGCGTGGGACGCGACCGCTTGCGCGGCGAACACATGGGTGTGATTTTTCAGCAGTTCAATTTGCTGCCCTACCTCGATGTGCAGGCCAATGTGCTGTTGCCCACCCGCATGTTCCCTAGCCGCGCCTTGGCCGCCGCCAAAGAATGGGGCGACGCCCAAGCCCAAGCCCTGCATTTGATCCAGACCTTGGGTCTGCCGCAAAGTGTGTGGCATCAGCCGGTTAACCAGTTGTCGGTGGGCCAGCAGCAGCGCGTGGCGGCGGTGCGTGCCCTCATGGGCAGTCCGCGCTTGCTCATTGCCGATGAGCCCACCTCGGCTTTGGATGAGGCCAATCAGCTTGAATTTCTTGACCTGCTTTTGGACACCGCCCGCAGACAGGCTGCCAGCGTGGTCATGGTCAGCCACAACCCGCAGTTGGCACATCGCTTCGATCAGGTGTTTGCCATGCCTTTGCGGGGTCACGCATGATGTGGCTCAATTTGGCTTGGCGCAGTGCGTGGTCACGCAGGCAGGCGCTGGCCATGGTGATTGTGTCTGTCAGCGTGTCGGTGCTGATCTTGCTGAGTGTTCAACAACTTCGCGAGGACGCCAAACGCAGTTTCTCCAATGCCTTGAGCGGCGTGGACCTGATCGTGGGGCCGCGCGGCAGTGCCACCGAACTCATGCTCTACAGCGTGTTTCAAATTGGCCGGCCCTCGCGCAACATGGGCTACGAGGGCTACACCGCCTTGGCGCAATTGCCGCAGGTGCAGTGGGCGGTTCCCATACAACTGGGCGACAGCTATTTGGGTCATCCTGTGCTGGGCAGCACACCAGCGCTTTTCACCCGCTTCAAAAGCCAAGGTCAAGGTTTGCAGTGGGCCCAAGGGCGGGCGTTTGCAGACCCTCTCTCCACGCCTGAAGCTTTAAGCGAAGTGGTGTTGGGTGCCGAGGTGGCCAAGCGCTTTGGCCACAAGCTCAACGACAAATTGGTGCTCACCCACGGACAGTCCAGCGGCCTAGGGACCGAGCACGAAGACCACCCCATGACCGTGGTGGGCATCTTGGCGCCCACCGGTGCGCCCATAGACCGCAGCGTCATCGTCAGCTTGCAGGCTTTCGAGGCCATCCATGTCGGTTGGGGCATGGGCATTTCCCCCAGTGCGTTCAAGGCGGCCGGCGGGGCACAGCAGCCCTTGGATATCAAAGATTTGCAACCCTCAAGCTTGTCCGCCGTGTGGGTGGGTTTGCACAACCGTGCCGAGGTGTTCTCGGTGCGGCGCAAGATAGAAAGTTTGGAACGCGGCCAGTTGATGGCGGTCATGCCTGGCGTGGCGTTGGACGAGCTCTGGCAAATCGTGAAAGTGGTTGAAAACACGCTGTTGCTGGTGGGCATGCTTGTCGCGATAAGTGCCATGTTCAGCGTGGCGGCGGTGCTGCTGGTGGCGATGGCGGGGCGACGCAAAGAATTGGCCATTTTGCGGGCCATGGGTGCGGCGCCTTCGGCTTTGATGGGCTTTGTTTTGTTGGAATCGTTGTTGGTCTGTGTGGTGGGTATAGTTGCTGGTTACGTGTTGTGTCAAGCCATGTTGGTCGCCGGCCAAGGTGTCTTGCGCACCGAGTTTGGTGTGTTGGTGCAAGCAGGCTGGCCTGCGGCACAGGCTTGGTGGGCGTTGGCGGGCTTGTGTGGCGTGGCTTTGGTGGCCAGTTGGGTACCGGCTTGGCGTGCCTATCGTTTGTCTTTATCGGATGGTTTGCATCCCCCGTCGGTTTGAATGAGGAATTCGAAATGCAGCGTCAATTTTTATTCTATGTAGTGTCTTGCTGCCTCAGCGTTTCAGCTCTCTTGTCACCCGTGAGTCTGAGCGCTGAAACCCCGGGATACAACCTCATCGATTGGAACGACCTCATGCCCGAGCCTTGGGTCAAAGAGATGACCAAGGAAATGGCGGCGGTGGGTAAGTTGTCTAATTTGCAAGACAGCAGTGATGAAGCCAATAAGGTCATGGCTGCCATGCGGAAAAAATTTGACGAAGCTCCGATTGTCAAATCGCAACTCAACAAAAAAGTGCGGTTGCCAGGCTATGTCGTGCCATTGGATGCAGAGCGCAGCGAAAAGCGTGAGTTTTTGTTGGTTCCTTATTTTGGTGCATGTATCCACACGCCACCCCCCCCAGCCAATCAAATTGTGTTGATTCGACCCACGGCACAAAGCAAAATCAAGAAGTTACCGGAGTCCATGGACATTGTTTGGGTCGAGGGTGAGATCAAAGAGGGGCGGGTTGCGACCTCCCAAGGGGTCAGCGGTTATTTGCTAGAAGCTGTTTCTGTCGCCCCCTATGAGGTAAAACCGGTCAAACGCTGACTACAATGTTCCAATAAACTCAGAATCTGTGTACACCCTCAACGGCAATATTCTTTTTTACTAAACTATCCACTTCACTTCAAAGCGAGACTGACTTATGGCAACCAATATTGATCAATCCAACAATCTGGTGATTGGCAACGGCGTCACTTTCAAAGGCACGCTCAACGTGCCCAAGAAAGCCACTATTTACGGCACCGTTGATGGTGAGTTGACAGCGGAAGAAATCTTTATTGGACAGTCCGGAAAAATCACTGGCAAAGTCACTGCCCGCGCCATTGAAGTTGAAGGTGAAATGCACCAAGTCATTCACTGCCGTGACCATTTGCATATTCGCGCTACTGGCAAAGTCTCGGGCAAACTCGAATATTCGCAAATTCAAATTGAACGCGGCGGCGAGTTCCGTGGCGAAATGCAGCAAGTCGGTGCACCGCCCGTGTACCCCGCTGGCAGCAACCCCCCGCCTGCCAAGCCTGCCATGGCTGGACCTGCTGTCATCGCCGCG
>Ga0209355_1000361_pt1 | contig 27683 bp, 30 predicted proteins | sample LauGreSBDMM110SN_3_FD_187563 | JGI IMG/M metagenome (GOLD analysis project Ga0209355, IMG submission 187563) | Freshwater lake microbial communities from Lake Michigan, USA - Sp13.BD.MM110.SN (SPAdes) (version 2) | ecosystem: Environmental > Aquatic > Freshwater > Lake | place: Lake Michigan... | reverse complement strand
ATCAACTCGTATGCCAGCGGTTACCGAATTGGTAAAGCAGCTAACCGGAGGAAAAGAACCAAACAAGGCAGTAAACCCAGATGAGGTTGTTGCTGTTGGTGCTTCACTCCAGGCCGGTGTTCTAAAGGGTGAGCGTAAAGATGTTCTGCTTATCGACGTGACTCCACTAGCTCTTGGAATTGAAACCAAGGGTGGAATCATGACCAAGCTGATTGAGCGCAACACTGCGATTCCAACCAAGCGAAGTGAAACCTTCACTACCGCCGATGACAACCAGCCTTCGGTTTCGATTCAGGTTTACCAGGGTGAGCGCGAGTTCACCAGGGACAACAAGTCTCTAGGAAACTTTGAATTAACCGGTATCGCACCAGCACCGCGCGGTATTCCTCAGGTTGAAGTCACCTTTGACATCGACGCTAACGGTATCGTTCACGTGTCCGCTAAGGACAAGGGAACCGGAAAAGAGCAGTCGATGACAATCACAGGTGGATCCTCACTTGCGAAAGAAGATATCGAACGCATGGTTAAGGAAGCTGAAGAGCACGCTGCTGAAGACAAGAAGCGTCGTGAAGAGCAAGACCTTAAGAACACTGCCGAGCAGATGGCTTACCAAACAGAGAAGATCATCAAGGATAACGATGACAAACTTCCTGAAGAAGTTAAGACCGAAGTTCAAGCGGACATCGATGCTCTAAAGACTGCACTTGCTGGCGACGACATCGACGCCATCAAGAGTGCTAACGAGAAGCTAGCCACCTCAGCCCAGAAACTAGGCGAGGCAATCTACGCAAACACTTCGGAGGATGCTCCTGCCGAACCAGAAGCTTCCAGCGAAGATGTCGTAGATGCTGAAGTTGTAGACGAAGAGCCTGCTGACGAGAAGAAGTAATGACGGAAGAGAATCTAGAGCCAACTGAGAACGAAGCAACAGATCAAGAGGCGTCCGAAACACCTTCGGACCCCCTTGATGCTGAGCTAGCTGACTTAGTTGAAGAAACTGGACCAATAAGTAAAGAAGCAGAGCTTCTTGCTGATTTGCAGCGTCTGCAGGCAGAATTCGTAAACTACAAAGCAAGAGTTGAGCGCGACAGAGATCAAGCAAGAAACTCAGCAATTGTTGAAGTGCTTCGATCTCTGCTGCCAGCACTTGATGATTTAGAGCGTGCAGAAGCCCACGGCGATTTAGAGGGAACACCGTTTATGGCAGTAGTTACCAAGATTCGCAGTGCGGGTGACAAATTCGGGCTAAAGAAATTTGCTGAAAAGGGAGAGAAGTTTGACCCTGAGATTCATAACGCTCTCGTGCAAACGCCAAGCAAAGAAGTGACCGAACCAACTATTAACGAGGTAATTGAGGCTGGATTCATGATTGATGATCGCCTAATTCGACCCGCTATGGTTTCGGTTTTCGTTCCGGAGCAGGAATAAGTCATGGCGAGCCAAGACTGGTTTGAAAAGGACTTTTATCAAGTTCTTGGCGTAGCCAAGGACGCCTCGGATTCTGATATCAAAAAGACCTACCGAAAACTAGCTAGGCAGTACCATCCGGATTCCAACCCGGGAGACGCCAAAGCAGAAGCAAAATTCAAGGAGATTAGCGAAGCGTTCTCTGTTTTGTCTGATGCTGAACAGCGCAAAGAGTATGACGCAATCAAGGCCATGGGTTCTGGTGCAAGATTCACATCAGGTGGTGCTGGCGCAGGCGGTGGCTTTGAAGATGTCTTCTCAAATATATTTGGTGGTCGAGGTGGCGGATTTGGTGGAGGCTTCGGCGGATTTGATTTTGGCCCCACACCTGGAATCGATCTAACCGCCAGAACTTCGATCGACTTTATCGATTCCATCAAGGGTGCAACAATCAAGCTCAGCCTTCAGGGTATGGAAGCTCTAAACGTCAAGATACCTGCTGGGGTTGTCGACGGTCAAAAAATAAAACTGCGTGGCAAAGGAAGACCTTCTCCAAACGGAGGACCTTCCGGAGATCTGATTGTGACAGTTCGAGTAAAACCTCATCCGGTTTTCGTTCGAGATGGAATCAACTTACGAGTTGCAGTCCCAGTAACTTTTACCGAGGCAGCGCTAGGGGCCACCATTAGTGTCCCGACTCTTGGTGGGGAACCCGTGAAGTTAAAAATTCATCCAGGTATTCCAAATGGTCGAGTGCTTCGAATCAAGGGTCGTGGCGTCGATCTTGGAAATAACCGTGGAGATTTGCTTGCAACCGTTGAAGTTGCAGTCCCATCTCATTTGTCCGAAAAGGCCAAAAAAGCACTTTTGGAATTTGAAGAACAAATGCCAAAAGAAGACCCTCGTTCCGATTTGATTTCTAGAGCTGGCTTACTGTAACCAAAGGAGGTGGGAAATGACTGAGCTAGATGAAAACACACCACTGTTTGTGATTTCTGTTGCAGCTGAATTGGCATTGATGCACCCTCAAACACTTAGGCAATACGACCGCCTTGGCTTGGTTTCCCCCTCAAGAACGGCCGGCCAATCAAGACGTTACACAATGCGAAACGTTGCTCAACTTCGTGAGATCGCAAGGCTTTCAACAGAGGGAGTTTCACTCGAGGGAATCAAGAGGATCCTTGACTTAGAAAACCAAAACATCGAACTCAAAAAAAGAGTAAGAGACCTTGAGCAGGCTCTAGCCAACGAAATGCTCAATCGTCCTGGCGCGAGAATCTTCTCCGCGGGCGAGCAGGGCGTCGAGAGCCTGGTGGCCGGTAAGAGACCTACAAGATCTACCCAAGTTGTTTTATGGAGGTCCCGTTGAACCAGAACCAACAACAAGAAGAACAGAAATCTGCTCTAGAAAAATTTGGCGTAAATCTAACCGACATTGCAAAGTCTGGAAAGTTGGACCCAGTAATAGGTCGAGATGCTGAGATACGCCGCGTAAGCCAAGTGCTTTCTCGCCGAACAAAAAACAACCCTGTCCTTATCGGGGAGCCTGGAGTGGGCAAGACAGCCGTTGTTGAAGGACTGGCTCAAAGAATCATTGCTGGCGACGTTCCAGAGAGCCTAAAAGGAAAGCAGCTGATCTCCCTTGACCTTGCGGCCATGGTTGCGGGTGCAAAATATCGTGGTGAATTCGAAGAGCGCCTAAAGGCTGTTCTTGCTGAAATAAATGCATCCGAAGGGCAGATCATCACTTTTGTTGATGAGCTTCACAACCTTGTAGGAGCAGGAGGTGGCGATGGTTCGATGGACGCATCGAACATGCTAAAACCCATGCTTGCCAGGGGAGAACTTCGTCTCATTGGCGCTACGACTTTAGATGAATACCGCGAACGAATTGAAAAAGATGCTGCGTTGGAGCGCCGATTCCAGCAGGTCTTTGTTGGTGAGCCAAGTGTTGTTGACACGGTCGCAATTCTGCGAGGTCTCAAGGAGCGCTACGAAGCGCACCACAAAGTGGCCATTGCTGACAGTGCTCTGGTTGCAGCGGCAACACTTTCAAACCGATACATCACAGGTCGCCAGCTTCCAGACAAGGCAATTGATCTAATTGATGAGGCAGCCTCCAGGTTGCGCATGGAGATTGACTCGGCCCCCGTAGAGATCGATGAGCTACGCCGAAAAGTTGATCGACTAAAGCTAGAAGAACTTGCACTTCAAAAGGAAAAAGACGCCGCATCAAAAGAGCGACTTGCAAAACTTCGAGAGGATTTAGCCGAGAAATCCGCCTCACTTAAGGAGCTTACGAGCCGCTGGGAGCTAGAGCGTAAAGAGCTCAACAAGATTGGTGATCTAAAAACCAAACTTGACTCCCTCAGAATCGAAGCTGACAAGGCTCAGCGTGAAGGTAATCTCGAACTAGCCTCCAAGCTTCTCTATGGTGAGATTCCAGCACTCGAAAAGGACCTCATCGCTGAGGAAGTAGCAGGAGATGTCGACAAGGTCAGAATGGTTAACGACCATGTGACTGAAGAAGACATCGCCGCCGTTGTTTCCGCATGGACTGGAATTCCAACCGGACGGTTACTTGCTGGCGAGTCCGCAAAACTTTTAAAACTTGAGCAAGAACTTGCCAAGCGCCTAATTGGTCAAAAAGCGGCCGTCAAGTCAGTGTCTGATGCAGTGCGAAGAACCAAAGCGGGTATTTCAGATCCTGATCGGCCAACCGGGTCATTTATGTTTCTTGGTCCAACAGGTGTTGGTAAAACCGAGTTAGCTAAGTCTCTCGCTGCATTCTTGTTTGATGATGAGAAATCTATGGTTCGAATCGATATGAGCGAGTATGCCGAAAAGCATTCAGTTTCCAGACTCATCGGTGCACCTCCTGGATACATTGGCTACGAAGAAGGTGGGCAGCTAACTGAAGCCGTACGCAGACGTCCATACTCGGTGATTTTGTTAGATGAAGTAGAAAAAGCACACCCAGAGGTTTTCGATGTTCTACTGCAGGTTCTAGATGACGGTCGACTAACTGACGGTCAAGGTAGAACAGTAGATTTTAGAAATGTGATTTTGATTCTCACATCAAACTTAGGATCACAATTTCTTATTGACCCTGAGCTTGATGATTCGCAAAAGAAAGAAGCCGTTCTTGCTGCTGTTAGAGCAAGCTTCAAGCCAGAGTTTCTAAATCGACTCGATGACATTGTTGTGTTCCAGACCCTAGATAGAACAGAGCTGGGCCAAATTGTTGAATTGAACATCGACCGACTAACGCACCGATTGAGTGAAAAGCGACTAGAACTTGCGGTAACACCAGCAGCTCGAGCCTGGTTGGCAGATAAAGGCTATGACCCAATTTATGGAGCGAGACCGTTGAGAAGGTTGATGCAGCAGCAAATTGATGATCAGCTTGCAAATCTCATTCTTGCTGGCTCAATTCATGACGGATCATTGGTGAAAGTTGATTACGCAGAAGGCTCGGAAAACCTGAGTGTGTCTGTGACATCGTTGGATTAGGAAATCTCAACAACCACCGGAACGTGATCGCTCGGGCCTTCACCTTTTCGCTCGTCTCGCTCAATCTTTGCTGCAGTGACTTTTTCAGCAAAAGAATCTGAACCTAAAATGAAATCGATTCGCATGCCTTCATTTCTTGGAAAGCGAAGTTGCTGGTAATCCCAGTAGGTATATCCTTCTGGGATTAGTTTTCGAACAACATCTTGCAAACCAATTTGCTCGAAGGCTTCGAAAGCTTGGCGCTCTGCTGATGAAACATGAGTGGAGCCTGCAAAAAAGTTAATGTCCCAAACGTCGGTATCAAGTGGTGCGATATTAAAATCCCCCATTAGCGCCAAAGGCGTTGAAGGATCATTTTCCAAACTTTCTGCAGTAATCGCAGCTAGACGATCAAGCCACTCAAGTTTGTATGTGTAATGAGGATCATCCAATGTTCTGCCGTTTGGAACATACAAACTCCACAGCCGAACTCCATCAAAGGTAGCTGCGATTGCCCTAGCTTCTTCTTTGGTTTCTGGACCAAAGCCAGGCATTCCAGTAAAACCTATTTCGATGTCCTCTGCAGGAATCTTTGATGCGAATGCCACACCGTTCCATTGGTTTAGTCCATGCATGGTGATTTGGTAGCCAGCTTCTTCAAACAGGGCATATGGAAACTGATCTGGTTTGCATTTAATCTCTTGCATTGCCAAAACATCGGTTCCTGAGGCCTCTAGGTAAGCCAATACCCTTCCAACACGGGTTCTTATGGAGTTCACGTTCCAGGTGGCTATTTTCACTCCTTAAACTTATAGCTATGACTTCAAGCACCAGCGACAAAGCAAAACTTGTTCAACTAATCAAGGACTTAGCTGTTGTGCACGGAAAAGTAACCCTTTCTAGCGGACTTGAAGCCAATTACTACGTTGATCTTCGACGAGCAACTCTTCACCATCAGGCAGCGCCTCTAATAGGCAAGCTGATGATTGGAATGCTTGAAGAGGCTGGAATAGACAACTTTGATGCTGTTGGTGGACTAACAATGGGAGCAGATCCAGTGGCAACCGCAATGCTGCACCAGGCAAGCGCCATGGGTAAAACAGTTGATGCATTTGTGGTTCGCAAGGAAGCAAAAGCTCACGGCATGGGTCGTCAGGTCGAAGGGCCCGATGTAACAGGTAAGTCGCTTATTGTTATTGAAGACACATCAACTACTGGGGGATCACCACTAACCGCTGCCGCTGCATTGGAAAAAGCAGGCGGCAAGATCTTGGCGGTTGCAACCGTGGTTGATAGAAATACCGGTGCCAGACAGGCTATCGAAGCAAAGGGCTATCGCTACCTGTCACTTATCTCGTTAGAGGAATTAGGTTTATAAATTGAGTAGTAGTCGAGGCATTGCCTCGTACATTTTTGTCGAGCTGTCAAACATCACCAGCGTTATTGCTGGGTCCATGGTCTTTATTGCCCTGCCGTGGCTAGCTCTCGAGATTACTGGCTCCGCCGCTATGGCTGGTGCGGTTGTTGCACTTACAGCGATTCCGGGATTATTCCTGAGTCCAATTCTTGGAACAATCGTTGACCGCATTGGTAGAAAAGTCAGCGCAATTATTTCTGAGGGCCTATCAGCTGTTGCAATTCTGTTGATTCCTGTTGTTCACAGCTTTGTTGAAATTGGATTCGTTCTATTAGTGGTTCTTGCAACTGCACGGGCAATTGTGAACCCAGCAGCTTCGACTGCGAGAAAATCAATCATTCCGGATATCGCTGGACCGGCAAGAATTTCCCTAGAGCGCGCAAACTCAATTCACGAAGCAGTTTTTGCAACCGGTTTTGCCATTGGTCCTGCGGTGGGAGCGGCCTTCATCGCTTTAATCGGTCCATACGATGTGTTCGTTGTGGTGGCAGTATTTTCCGCCCTATCTTCAATTTCAGCCATGCTAATCAACACCGTTGAGCACCGAGGTGACGGTGTATCTGAAACCGGAAGCTTGCTTCGCGATACTGCTCTTGGAATCAAGACGATATCGCAAACCCCAGCTGTGTTGATAGGTATGAGCTTTGTTTTGACTCTTGCAATGATTTATCTTCCAACCGAGATGGTTATTCTCCCGGCCCATTTCAACGCGTTGGATTATGCAACTGGACTTGGAATCTTGATTTCAACAATGGCTGGAGCTTCAGTTTTGGGGGCATTACTTTTCGAGACTCTTCAGAAGCATCTAAGCTATTCAACAATTTTGAAATTTGGCTTTATAGGTCTTGGGCTTTCAGTGTTAGTTATGTCCTTTATTCCTCCGATGCCCATCCTGCTGGCAGCGGGAGCTGTTCTTGGCTTTAGCTGGGGACCACTGATGCCAATGCTTAACACAGTCGTTCAAAGAGTGATTCCTGAAAGTATGCGAGGAAGAGTTTTTGGAATTGAAATGACAATTTGGAGTGCTGGACCAATGCTTACCGCTGTTGGAGTGGGACTTGCTGTTGACGCGGTTGGCGTTCAGCCGGTCTACTTGTTCCTGGCTATTTTGGTTTTGTTATTATCTGTATTTGTATCTTTCAACAAGGCCAACATTCAATTAGACCAAGCTCAAAAGTTAGAGGCAGTTTAGGTGCAGCACGAGGATTCTGATTTCGTAGCAGAACAAACCACTTGGGGAGTGGGGCCTTGGGTTGGCGATTTACCTTCCGGTCCTGATGCTGCAAAGTACGATCCAGAGTTACTTACAAATGGTGACACCAGAAACGTCGTTGACAAGTATCGCTACTGGTCCATGGAAGCTATCGTTGCTGACTTAGATTCCAAACGGCATAGCTTCCATGTTGCAATCGAGAACTGGCAACATGATCTAAACATTGGATCTATCGTTCGAACCGCAAATGCTTTTCTAGCCGCCGAAGTTCACATCATCGGCAATAGGCGCTGGAATAGGCGCGGTGCCATGGTCACTGATCGCTACCAGCACATAAAGCACCACCCAACCGTGGAGGACTTTGTCGCTTGGGCTGCAACTGCTAACGATGGCAAGGCGTTGCCGGTTATTGCAATCGACAATGTTCCTGGCTGCAAGCAACTTGAAAGCTACCAAATTCCAAAAAGCTGTGTTCTGTTATTTGGTCAAGAAGGCCCTGGTTTGTCAGAGGCAGCAATCGAAGCTTCGAAAGAAGTTGTGGAGATAACCCAGTACGGCTCCACAAGGTCCATAAACGCTAGTGCGGCAGCAGCCATCACGATGCACGCTTGGATCACCCAGCACAAGTTCGGCTCCTAACAAGTCCCCAGAGGCCCAGAACTAGCTAGCTGGTAGGATTTTCTGGTGCCCGCAATAGTCCTAGTTGGCGCCCAATGGGGCGACGAAGGCAAGGGCAAAGCCACAGACTTACTCGGAAATCGAGTCGACTACGTAGTTAGATACCAAGGCGGAAACAACGCCGGACACACAGTCGTTATCGGGGACAAGAAGTTCGCTTTGCACCTACTGCCTAGCGGCATTCTCACACCCGGAGTAATTCCAGTAATTGGTAACGGTGTCGTGATTGACCTTGGGGTTTTGATTAAAGAACTAGATGGACTGATTGAAAAAGGCGTCGATGTTTCCAAGCTAAAGATTTCTGCCAACGCACACATCATTACTCCTTACCACGTAACGATTGATAAAGTCTCCGAGCGCTTTTTGGGAAAGCGGGCTATCGGAACAACCGGCCGTGGAATCGGACCAACCTACGGTGACAAGGTAGGACGTCTGGGAATTAGAGTCCAAGATCTATTCGACGAGAGTATTCTTCGCCAGAAAGTCGAAGCAGCCCTTGCTCAGAAAAACCAGTTGCTTTCCAAGGTTTATAACCGCGCCGGTATCAAGGCTGAAGAGATTGTTCGCGAACTACTTAGCTACACCGAGCGTCTTGCCCCAATGGTTTCCGATACTGCTCTAGAGCTTCACCTAGCTCTAGAGGCTGGAAAAACTGTTTTGCTTGAAGGTGGCCAGGGAACACTACTGGACGTTGATCACGGTACTTACCCGTTCGTAACTTCGAGCTCACCGATTGCCGGTGGAGCAACCATTGGTACAGGAATTGGTCCAACAAAGATCAGCTCAGTGATTGGAATCCTAAAGGCCTACACAACTCGCGTTGGATCAGGACCTTTCCCAACAGAATTGTTTGACCAGTGGGGCGAGTTCTTACGCGACAAGGGCTTCGAGTTTGGAACCACAACCGGGAGAGAGCGTCGCTGCGGTTGGTTTGATGCACCGGTTGCAAAGTTTGCAACCAGAATTAATGGACTAACCGATATCTTCTTGACCAAACTTGATGTTTTGACTGGCATCAAAGAGATTCCAGTTTGTGTAGCTTACGAAGTTGATGGAGTGAGAACAGAAGAGATTCCAGTTTCCCAGTCTGATTTCCACCACGCTAAGCCGATTTACGAAAACTACCCGGGTTGGGATGAAGACATCACCGGAGCAAAGACCTTCGAAGATCTTCCTAAGAACGCTCAGGACTACGTTCTAGCTCTTGAGAAACTTTCCGGAACTAGAATCTCCGCAATCGGAGTGGGTCCTGATCGTAACGCGACAATTGTTCGCCACGATTTACTTCGTGCCTAAGGTTTAAGGACAAGCGGATATACCGCGTCTAACCAAATACTGTTTTGTCCATCGGCTGCCGAAAAGTAAATTGCCGCGTCGGCTTTCGCGTAGCCACCGTTCTGAAGTAAGAACTTGTAAACAACGGCTGATCTATCTTCTGGAACGTAACCTAGCTTCAGCCCCGAGACAAATACCGCTACCGCGGTTTTACTGCTTCTATTTCCAGGATCCACAATCAAAGTGGCTACATCATCCCAATCTCGACCGTCAATCAAGCCGACATTTTTTTGCAGAGCAGAAAAGTTTGGTGCGTAGAACGTTTCCCCAACAACTTCAAAGCTGAAACTTTGGTCCCCAAGAAGTTCCCTGGCAGAAACTGCGGTCATTGATCGGTTTGCGTCCAGAATATTTGGAAGCGGCTTATCACCGACCACTTTTAGAGTGTCGGCTTCAAGCGCGGATTTTCTAGCTCTAGATAGGACTACGCCCAAGGCGATAAGTCCACCAAATACCAAAAGCAGCCAAGGAGCTGCTTGAAAGAACTGCGCAGCAAGGGCAAAGATCAAGACCCAGGCAATTATTCCAAAACATGTGCGCATGTTTTCCAATCTAGGCCACGGGTAGGACAAATTCTTGGTTAACTTGTTTTGTGACCAGTTCTGAGTACGCAACCGAACCCGGCGAAAACGATGAAGCCATCGATCGTTGGGGCTCAGCTACTTTGGGTCAAGACCCGCTGCTCGCGAGCTTCACGCTGGAGCCATATTCCGCGGTTCGACCACATGTTCCGTTCTATAGGTTTTTTCACTACCCGGACATTTTGGACTTTCGAGCAAACGGTTTTGAAGTTGATCATTTTGTGGAAATCTTCGACTCCCTCGACGAAGCAAGATATTCTCAAGCACTGCAGGTTCACAGGCTGCTTCGCCAACGTGGCGGAAATCCAATTTGGAATGCAAGACGAGCTAGGGAAATAGAGTTTTCAGTCAGAGCCTCGTTACACAGATTTGGTATTTCGGATGTGCCAAGTTTGTTGAGAAAAATGCTTGGTAGGGCATTTCCTGACGAGTCAATTAGTAGTCTTTCCGTAGACCTAATCAATGTCTACTTCTGGGCATGCCTTGCACTAGTAGCAAGAAGGTATTCCTGGAAAGAACCAGCACTTGAAAGATACGCCGACTACCTGGAAATGCCTTTGTTGATTTCAGGTCTACTTCCAGAGAAGGAACAAAATGCTGCTTAGAAAATTAGCTCTTGTATCCGCAGGGACACTACTTCTAACTAGCTGTTCCAGCATTAGTCTCCCTGATCAGGCCGATGCTCCAGCTTGTGAAGCGATGAGTTCAGTTCTTGCTACAAAACTTGAAACACTACCGAGCGGTGGTTTTGACGCCACTGCGCTATCAAGTGCAATAGCCAGCGACGTGCTATCCGTGGCCCCAGAAGGCTTCCAGGCCAACATCCAGAGAGTAGCTGACGCCTTAGCTACCGACCCAATAAGCGCAACTGAGGTCGCAGCTGCCGCATCGGAGATAGCGATTCGTTGTGCACTGGTGGGAGTAAATCTAGAGTTTCCAAACCCTCAGGAGTTTCTAGGCGGTTAGCCAAACAAGTCAGGCAGGGTGTTTACCCAAGGGGCGCGAAGATCGTTGAGCTTCCAGGTAGCCAAATCTTGAATGGCAAGCTGGTCTGTGTCATCAGTAACTCCAATTCGAAGAACTGGAATTCCCCTTGCTTCGCAAAGACCGACAAACTTCACGTCATCTTCGCGACCCACGCTAACTAGAACTCTTCCAGTTGATTCAGAAAACAGCGCGGAGGTTCGATCAACACCATCACGCTCACATATCTCAGTGAGCCACACCCTGGCTCCCATATTGAATCGAAGAACTGATTCGGTCAAAGTTTGTGCAAGGCCACCTTCTGATAGGTCCATAGCAGATGCAATTAGACCCTGAAGGCTTGCTCCATGCAGCAATTCCGCAAGTTTCTTTTCGTAAGACAGATCCACTGTTGGAGGATGACCACCAAGGTGTGAGTGAACCACATCTGCCCAAACGGAACCATCTAGTTCGTCTTTGGTAACACCAAGAAGATAAAGATTGTTGCCATCGTCTTGCCAGCCTGATGGAACTCTTCTGGCAACATCGTCAATAACTCCAAGTACCCCAACAACGGGAGTTGGGTAAATAGCAACATCGCCGGTTTGGTTATAGAAACTTACGTTCCCGCCTGTTACTGGAATTCCTAGCTCAAGACAGCCATCGGCCAAACCTGTTGTGGCCTGCTTGAACTGCCACATCACGCCAGAATTTTCCGGTGAACCAAAGTTCAAACAGTTAGTAACAGCGATAGGAACTGCCCCGCTTGTTGCCACGTTTCGGTAAGCCTCAGCTAATGCGAGCTTGGCGCCTTCATAGGGATCTAGTTGGCAGTAACGCCCATTGGCATCGGTAGAAATTGCAACGCCTAAGCCAGTAGTTTCTGAAACTCGAATCATGCCGGCACCGTCTGGGTAAGCAAGCGCGGTGTTACCTCCTACATACCTGTCGTACTGGCCGGTAACCCAGGACTTATCTGCTTGGTTTGGGCTAGAGACAATTTGAATGAATTGGCTGGCTAAATCAGAAGAGTTTCCGTTTGCTCTAGCAAGCTTTCTTGATTCACCAGTATCTTCATTTAGCGGCTTTTGGGTTGTTGGTTTCTTGACTGGTCTTTCATAGACCGGACCGTCGTGGGCAACTGTGCGGGGAGGAACGTTAACGATTTCTTCCTTGCCCCATTTGATGTGTAAGCGGTCCTTCTTGATTACTTTGCCAAGAACAGAAAACTCAACTTCGTGGCGATCAACAATTTTCTTGAAGCTCTTTAGGTGCTTTTTCGGAACGATTGCCATCATGCGCTCTTGAGACTCGCTCATCAGGATTTCTTCCGGAGTCAGTGATTCATCGCGTAACAATACGTTCTTCAGCTGAACTTTCATTCCGCGGCCACCATTTGACGCGAGCTCACTTGTCGCACACGATAATCCAGCACCACCAAGGTCCTGAATACCCGCAACTACCCCTGCAGCAAACAATTCCAGGCAGCACTCAATCAAAACCTTCTCAGCGAACGGATCGCCAACTTGAACTGCGGGTCTTCGGCTTGGACCAGTGGAGTCAAAAGTTTCGCTCGCTAGAACAGAAACGCCACCGATGCCATCGGCGCCGGTTCTAGCTCCAAACAAGATAACCAAGTCGCCTGGGTTCTCAGCTTTAGCAAGTTTCAAATCTTCGTGTTTTAAAGATCCAATACTTAGAGCATTTACCAGCGGGTTACCTTGGTAAACCTTGTCGAAAACAGTTTCGCCACCGATGTTTGGTAACCCTAGACAGTTTCCATAAAACGAAATTCCATCCACCACTCCGTGCACAACACGTGCTGTGTCTGGATTCTCTGGTGCACCAAAACGTAACTGGTCCATTACGGCTATTGGTCTTGCACCCATTGTCAAAATGTCGCGAACAATTCCACCGACACCAGTTGCGGCTCCCTGGAAGGGCTCGATATAGCTTGGGTGGTTGTGACTTTCAACTTTGAAAGTTACAGCGAGGCCTTCGCCGATGTCTACTACACCCGCGTTTTCTCCCATTCCAACCAAAAGATGTTTTTTCATTTCGGGAGTAACTTTTTCCCCGAACTGACGAAGATAAATCTTGGAGGATTTGTAACTGCAGTGCTCACTCCACATAACTGAATACATCGCTAATTCAGCACTGGTCGGGCGTCGACCTAAAATCTCACGAATGCTCTCGTACTCATCTTTTTTGAGCCCAAGCTCTGACCACGGTTGCTCTTTATCTGGATCAGCTTGCGCTTGCTTGGTGGTGTCGATAATCATGCGCTAACAACCGAATTCAAAACCGACTGAAAGATTTTCAGCCCATCGATACCAGAGCGCATCGCTACTTTTGAGTCTGGACCAAAACCAGGCTCTACTGCGTGTTCTGGGTGAGGCATCAAACCAACCACATTGCCGCGTTCGTTTCTAAGACCCGCAATGTCATTCATTGATCCGTTGGGATTAACATCTAGATATCTAAAGGTTATTAGGCCTTCACCCTCGAGCATCTTGATGGTCTCTTTGGTTGCGATGTAACCACCCTCGCCGTTTTTTAGTGGGATGGTTATTTCATCGCCTTTTTGAAAAGCGTTAGTCCAGGCACTGTCAACATTTTCCACCCGAAGCTTTTGGTCTCTGCAAACAAAGTGCTGTTTTTCGTTGCGAATGAGTCCGCCTGGCAACAGGTGAGATTCGACCAAGATTTGAAACCCATTACATATTCCCAAGACAGGCAGACCTTGATTAGCTTGTTTCATGATGGTTTGCATAACTGGAGCTTGAGCTGCAATAGCACCGCAACGCAGGTAGTCCCCGTAGCTAAAGCCGCCAGGTAAAACTACGGCGTCAACTTTCTTGATTGTTGAATCTGCGTGCCATAAAGAAACCGGCTCACCGCCAGCGAGTCTGATTGCTCTTGCGGCGTCGCGGTCATCCAAAGATCCAGGAAAAGTAACGACGCCTATTTTCATTGCTTAGTCTTGCTCCACAGTCACCGAGATAACGTCCTCGATAACTCCGTTAGTTAGAAAACTTTCCGCAATTTTTTGGGCTTCAGCCAATTGGGCAGCTGTTGGGGTTGATGCGTAATGCAATTCAATGCGCTTACCGATGCGAACTGCCTTGAATGCCTTGTGACCGGAACGCTCTAGGGCCTTGGCTACGGCCTTACCCTGTGGATCTAGTAGGTCTTGCTTTGGCATCACCTGAACGACAATTTTCGGCAACTAGTGGCCCCCTATGGTGGCTAAAACAATCTAGGAATAGCTTGAGTTTACTGGTTCGCGTCCGTGAGCTTTTTACGCAACTCCGCATAGCGCGAACTTACCTTCTCAACTAGCTCCGGACTCAAAACAGTTGGCGGATTCGAGCCTTCGGGATCCCAAATCTGAAGCAGCCAGTTTCGAACAATCTGCTTATCAAAGCTTTCAACAGTGTTGCCTTGCTCGTAGGCATCCTTATCCCAGTACCTGCTGGAGTCAGGGGTTAGAACCTCATCGGCAAGAACGAGCTCTTGGCCCTTTGGGTCTCTACCAAATTCGAACTTGGTATCTGCAAGGACTAAACCAGCCTGCAAGGCAATCTTGCTTGCCTGCTTGAAAATCTCAATTGAAGTTGAACGCAATTTATTGGCTACCTCTTCACCAACAAGCTCAACTACCTTGGCAAAGTCAATGTTTTGATCGTGTTCTCCTAGCTCGGCTTTGAAAGCTGGAGTGAAGATTGGCTCTGCTAACTTATCGCCATCTTTGAGACCTGAGGGTAGCTTGATGCCACAGATTTCTCCGGTCGCTAGATATTCTTTGTATCCAGAGCCGGCGATGTAACCACGCACAACGCATTCAACCGGATACATTTCAAGCTTTTTAGCTACCGTTGCCCGATGCGCAACTTCAATTGGAGCAGGAACATTCTGCACTAGATGATTTGGAACATTCAGTTTTTCAAACCAAAAATTAGTTATTGCAGTTAGGTTCTCACCTTTTTCAGGAATTGCTGGAGACAATATATTGTCAAATGCACTGATGCGATCAGAGGCGACAATCAAGACCAAATCAGATTGCGAAGGATCTTCTGATTCGTATAGATCTCTTATCTTGCCGCTGTAGAAATGTTTCCAACCAGGAAGTCTCTCTGCCAATTTACTGCGCTACCTTAGCTGCGATATCGGTGCGGTAGTGAGAACCATCGAGAGTTATCTTCGATAGGGCTTTATAGGCTCGCTTGCGTGCTTTCTTGAAATTCTTTCCAGTTGCAACTACCGACAGCACTCGTCCAACATCTGATCCGAAGCAAACCTCAACACCTGATACTCTCTGCGCTTTTTTGATGCCTTTTACCTCGCGAGCCGGTGCCTGGCTTGCGGGGTAGCCCTCGCTAGCCAATACAACTGTTACCGCAACATCCTTGGTGAACTGCGCATCCGATGCATTTTCAAGATGACCGGTTGCGGCCTTGTATAGCAAAGCCTCTAGCGGAGTGATCAGCCTTTGCAATACAACCTGCGTTTCGGGATCGCCAAATCTGGCGTTGAATTCGATAACTCTGATTCCACGTTCGGTAACAATCAATCCGCAATACAAAAGTCCAACGAACGGTGCACCTAATCTGGTGAGTTCGTTGATTGTTGGCAGTGCAACAGTGTCTTCAACTTCTTGGATGAAGTTTTCAGATAGCCAAGGCAGGGGACTGTATGCACCCATGCCGCCGGTGTTTGGACCTTCATCGTTATCGAAAGCTCGTTTGAAATCTTGGGCCGGGGTTAGCGGCATGACAGATTTTCCATCCGAAAGGAAGAACAAACTGACTTCTTGGCCCGCAAGAAACTCTTCAACCAAGATTCCCATGTGGATGTACTCGGCTGCATGCAGTAGGGCCGCTTTTGAATCTTCAGTAACGATGACACCTTTACCGGCAGCTAAGCCATCAGCTTTGATCACGTAGGGAGCACCAAAATCCTCCATAGCTTGCTCAACTTCTTCTATTGTTTTGCACTGTCTTGCCATGCCGGTAGGCACTCCAGCAGCTGACATGATTTGCTTTGCAAAAGATTTGCTGCCTTCAAGCTGGGCAGCAACTTGGCTTGGACCAAATACAGCAACGCCTTGTGATCTCAAAGAGTCAGAGACACCGGCAACAAGGGGAGCTTCCGGACCGATGATGGCAAGTTCAATTCCGTGCTCAAGAGCTAGTTTGTCGACAGCGAGGCGGTCAGTGATATCAATGTTTGGCTCGCACTCAACTTCTTCAGCGATGCCTTTGTTGCCAGGGGCGACCAGAATATCTTTTGGGCTGGTTCCGGTTCTGATTAGGGCTTTCACAATCGCGTGCTCCCTAGCACCCTGACCCAAAATCAGTATCTTCATCTTCCTTAGTTTAGTTAGCTTGAACAAAGTCACTTTTGGGAGTTTGTAGGCTGTAGCTGTGCTTCGAAGAAAGATTTCCGCCTCGGATGGCCAAGCTGCTATCCAAAGCTTTCAGGCAGGATCGGCAACCAGTCAAGAGCTAGCAACCGCGGTTAGGTTCTTGCTCGAAGAGCTTGGAACCAGACACCCAGGCTCTGCAGTTGAGGTTCGGGTCCCACCCCTTGGCGCTGTGCAGTGCGTGGCTGGACCATCGCATACCCGCGGCACCCCATCTAATGTTGTTGAGCTTGGCCCAGAGGCATGGCTCGCCCTTGCCCTTGGAACCTCGAGCTTTGATGAACTAATCGGGCAAGGAAAATTGACCGCCTCTGGCAATAGGTCAGACCTAACTGATTTGTTCCCTATATTTAAAGCGTGAGCCAAACCCCCATCGTTTCAAATGCAGAGGTAAACATAAGGCGCGCTCCAAAGTATTTACATTTTGCTTTGACCGGTTTTGTGCTCGGGATGATCGCAGCTGCTGTGTTGGGACTTAGCTCACCAGAAATTGTTGGACTACTTATTGTCTTTGGCGGCATTGCAGGTGGCGGAACTGGAATCATCCTCGCCCTGGTGCTTGATGCAATCTACCGTTCTCGCGGTAAGAAACTTATGGCAACGAAAGTGAACGAGTGATTCGCGGCGACGGCAGACTAAATCACGATCTGCTTCCTGGAGAAAAAGGCCCACAGGATCAGTGTGGAGTTTTCGGGGTTTGGGCTCCAGGCGAAGAAGTTTCTAAGCTGACCTATTTTGGTCTTTACGCTTTACAGCACCGCGGACAAGAGTCTGCTGGTATCGCAACTTCAAATGGAAAAAAGCTTCTTGTGTACAAAGACATGGGACTTGTCTCGCAAGTTTTCTCAGAATCAGCACTTGAATCCCTGGTGGGTCACGTTGCAATTGGGCACACCAGATACTCAACAACTGGATCTTCATCTTGGCGAAACGCGCAACCAACTCTTGGTAAAACCGCCTCTGGAACTGTTGCCCTTGGACACAACGGAAACTTAACCAACACCTCCGAGTTGCTAGAAATTTTGCGTGCAAATTATCCAGAGCAATCCGACAATGAAATCACGGGCGGTAACACCACCGACACCGCTGTGTTGACAGCCTTGCTTGCAGGTAACCCCGACAACTCACTCGAGAACACTGCAATGGAATTACTACCCAAAGTAAAGGGAGCATTCTCACTGGTGTTCATGGATGAGCAGACACTCTATGCAGCCAGAGACCCGCAGGGAGTAAGACCTTTGGTTCTTGGAAGATTAGAGCGCGGTTGGGTTGTTGCATCAGAAACTGCAGCGCTAGATATCGTAGGTGCTTCGTTTGTTCGCGAAGTTGAGCCTGGTGAGCTGATTGCAATTGACGAAAACGGTTTAAGAGCGAAGCAATTCTCCGCCCCAAAAAGAGCAGGTTGTGTTTTTGAGTATGTCTACCTTGCTAGACCAGACACGTCTATAAATGGCAGAAATGTCTATGACGCCAGAGTTGAGATGGGTCGAACACTGGCTAGAGAATATCCAGTGGAAGCAGATCTAGTTATTCCAACTCCTGAATCTGGAACACCTGCGGCGATTGGCTTTAGTCAAGAATCTGGAATTCCATATGGTCACGGACTAGTAAAAAACGCTTACGTGGGGCGAACTTTTATTGAACCGAGCCAAACCATTAGGCAACTTGGAATTCGGCTGAAGCTAAACCCACTTAGGGAAGTTATCAAAGGCAAAAGAATCATCGTCGTTGACGATTCCATTGTTAGAGGAAATACCCAGCGTGCACTGGTTCAGATGCTTCGTGAAGCAGGAGCCAAAGAGATTCACGTTCGAATTTCCTCACCTCCGATAACTTGGCCATGTTTCTACGGCGTTGATTTTGCAACACGTGCAGAACTTATCGCTACTGGCCTTGCTCCCGATGAAGTTCGGATGTCCATTGGCGCTGACAGTCTCGGTTACTTATCTAAAGATGGAATGGTTCAAGCCTCCAACCAAAAAGAAAGCGAGCTCTGCACCGCTTGCTTTACCGGAACCTATCCAATTGAACTTCCAACCGCTGATCGATTGGGAAAAAACCTTCTCGAAAAAGGTGTTGCCACCATTCACCAAGAAGGATCACTAAAAAAGGTCTCTAATGACTAACCCTTATGCAGGCAGTGGTGTCGATACCGAAGCCGGCGACCTGGCAGTTTCACTGATGAAAAAAGCTGTTAGCGCAACACATAACAAGAACGTCTTTGGATCCCTTGGTGGTTTTGCAGGGGCGATGGATGTTTCTTTTTTGAAGAACTACCAGCAGCCAATCCTTGCGACCTCAACTGACGGTGTTGGAACCAAGGTTGCTATCGCCCAGGCAATAGACAAGCACGACACCATTGGGCAAGACCTGGTTGGCATGGTCGTTGACGACATCGTGGTGATGGGCGCAAAGTCATTGTTTATGACTGACTACATTGCTTGCGGCAAGCTAGTCCCGAGTCGGATTGCCGAAATTGTGACAGGCATCGCAAAGGCATGCGGGGAACTCGATGTTGCACTGCTTGGTGGAGAAACCGCCGAACACCCAGGTTTACTTGGTGAAAATGAGTATGACGTTGCCGGTGCTGCAGTTGGCGCTGTTGAAGCAGCCAAGGTTCTTGGTCCTGAGAAGGTAAGAGTCGGCGATGTAGTTTTGGGACTTGCTTCTTCTGGATTGCATTCCAATGGCTACTCTTTGGTTCGCAAGATTGTAGAAGATAGCAAATTGGATTACAACCAATCCGTATCTGAGTTTGGATCCAGATCCCTTGGAGAAGTTTTACTTGAGCCAACAATGCTTTACACGGGAGTTCTGAACCAACTACTCGAGTCGGAGTTGGGTGATTCTGTTCACGCCCTAAGCCATATCACAGGCGGCGGAATCGCAGCAAATCTTTCGAGAGTGTTACCAGTTGGTGTCTCACTTGAAATCTCCAGAGCCAGTTGGTCACCACAGGATGTGTTCAAAGTGCTTGCCGAGTGGGGCGCTTACCAACTTGAATCACTCGAAGGAACCTGGAATCTAGGTTTAGGTTTCGCGGCTGTTGTTGACTCATCCGCGGCAAGTGCAATTTCAGCAAGGCTCAATCAACTTGGCGTCAAGACTTGGCTATTGGGTGTTTTAGAGAAATCAACTGACGTGTCAGGATTTGTTACTTCCGCCAAGGGAGTTGAAGGCGGAGCAGTTCGCCTAAGTGGAAGCTATTCGTAAACCTCAAGCCTCCGGGTAGAAGTTAACTGCTCCTCGAACCCAGACGGTTACTTTCATTCCAATTTCTGGTGCGAATGGTCCTGAGGACCTGGCGCGAATAAGTTGCTTCGGAGTCTGAACATCGACAACTGCATCGTGACCAAAAAACTGTCTTCCAACTACCGTGGAGTCACCGTTTAGATCTGGCTGCAAATAGAAGTTTTCCGGGCGAATGGCAACTTTTCCGCGGCTACCTTCAGCGGATGAATTAAGTGGAGTCAGGTTTCCTAGAGAGGTAACTACTTTTCCACCTTCGATTACTCCAGCGACAATCACCGAATCCCCCAAGAAGGTTGCGACCCCTAGATCTACCGGTGAAGAATAAATCTCTCGCGGGTTACCAATTTGGGCAAAGTTTCCATCACGAAGTAGCGCAACCCGATCGGCAATCGAAAGCGCTTCTTCTTGATCGTGAGTTACCAAAATGGTTGTGGAACCTGTTTTATCCAGCACTTCACGAACATCATCGCGAATGCGACCGCGCAGTTCGGCATCGAGTGCCGAGAAAGGCTCGTCCAACAAAATAAGCTCAGGCTCTGGAGCTAGTGCCCGCGCGAGTGCAACGCGGTGCTTTTGACCACCAGATAGCGATGAGCTATCTGAAGATTCAAAAGCACTCATTTGTACCAAATCAAGCAAGGTTCTAACCCTTGCATTTTTTGCCTCTTTAGATAAACCCTTGAGGCCGAATGCGATGTTTTCAAAAACGTTTAGGTGCGGAAACAGTGCCGCATCCTGCGGAACGTAACCGACCTTACGAGCTTGGGCGGCAACGAAGATTCCTTCAGCGGCAACTTTGTTGCCTGCAATTGAAATCTCACCAGCATCTGGTGCATCGAAGCCCGCGATTAATCGAAGCAGCGTGGTCTTACCGGATCCAGAAGAGCCCAAAACAGAAACAAACTCTTTGGGGGCAATCTCAATTGAAAGATTTTGAAGGACAGGCTGTGGGCCGAATGCCTTAGTTAGGTTAGAAATCTTTAGAGTTGAGCTCACTGGTAACGCTCCATCTCCATAGGTTCAAGATCTTTTCTGATGGCTCGATTAAGAAGCCAAGCTGGAAAGCCAGCCAGCACTACCAAAAGTAATGCATAAGGTGCCGCAGCGGAAAAGGCAGCGACCGAAGTCTCTGTCCAGAGCCTGGTTGCAAGTGTTTCCATGCCTGTTGGACGAAGCAACAAAGTGGCGGGAAGCTCTTTCAAAACCGTGAGAATCACAAGAGTGGTTGCCGCAAAAATACCTGGCCCTGCAATTGGCAACACAACTTTACGAAGTGTCTGCATGGTGGATAAACCAAGCGACGAAGAAACCTCGTCTAGTGCCTTAGGGGACTGACGAATTGGTGTTGAAACCGCTGCTAATGCATTTGGCAAGAACAAAGCTAAGTAAGCAATCAGAACCAACAAAGTGGTTTGGTATACCCATGGAACTACTTGGTTGGAGAAAAACACTAGCGCCAATGCAACAACAATTCCAGGGGTAGCGTGCGTGAGCCAAACTGATCGTTCCAAAACAACGCTGAACTTTCTGCGATGCCTGATGGTTAACACAGCAATTGCCAGGGCTGCGAAAGTAGTAAGCACACCACCAGAAACCGCTAAGCCGACTGAGTTTGCAAGTGCACCAAGAACCACTACCCAATCAACAGAACCAAAGCCTTCGATGCTCCAACTAAGCAAGCTGCCAAGAGGAACTAGCAAACTAACTGTTGCAAGTCCAAGCAAAATTAGAACCATCGGAGCTTTCCAACGCCCAAGTTCAACTAAACCTAACCTGCCGGCGATTTTTCCAGTGGCAAATTTTTGCCCCCTTGCCTTGGACTCAAAGTAAAGAACCAAGACAGTTACTAAAACCAAAACAAGCGCTAACGCAGCGGCCTGGTTTCGATCAAAACTTGCTCGGTAGGCGTTATAGATTGCCCTGGTAAAAGTGTCGTAACGCACGATGCTTACTGCACCAAAATCACTCAACACGTAAAGGGCAGATAGCAGTCCACCAGATACCGCAGCGGTTCTAATGTTTGGCCAGGTGACTTTTCTAAACACTTGAAGCTTTGTTGCCCCTAGGGATTGTGCGACTTCTTCGGTTCCAGCATCAAATCGAACCAGGGCAGCAGAAACCGCCAGATAAACCAGTGGAGCAGTTCCAACAGTTAGTAGCAACCAGGCCGCAAAGAATCCGCTAAAGCCTGGGATCACTGCGATCCACGCGTAGGCAGCAACATAAGAAGGTATGGCAAGAGGTAGCGCTGCGAGAACTGAGAAAACTTTTCTGCCTGGCAGGTTGGAGCGAACTGCGACCCAAGCCTGCATTGAACCAAGGGCCACCGCCGAAACCGATACCGCAATAGCAAGCGCTAGCGAATTGATTATTAACTCAAGAGTTCTTGTCTGAAAAATCAACTCTGCGATCTCGCTAATTCCAATAGTTGCCACTCGAACCAGCAGGTAAATCAGCGGGATTAGAGAGATAAGCACGGCCGATACTGCCACTAGCAAAATTGCTAGCGGTGGTCTCGACCTAATGGCTTCTATCAGAGCAGTCCGGCCTTTCGAATTAGCTCAAGTGTTTCGGCCAGAGAATCAAGATCGGATAGGTCAATTTTTGGCGCCTTAATCTCTCCGAAGGGTTTCAAACCAGCAACTTCTGGAACTCCGGTTAGTGAGTACTCTCTAGTTCTTTCAACAAAGTAGTTTTGGGCAGTGTCGCCAAGTAGCCACTTCACAAAAACGTTGGCGCTTGGATTGTCGGAAAGAACAGCAGCTCCTGCAACATTGATTAGGTTTCCAGCATCTTGATCTTCAAACCAAACAAGTTCAGATTTCATGTTGCCGGCACCAATTTCGTTCTCTAATTCGAACCAGTAGTAGTGATTGATAAGACCTGCGTCGATAACTCCGTCTTCAACAGCCTGCAAGATCAAACCATTTTTTTCAAACAAGACGGCATTTACTTTCATAGCTGCCAAGAAATCTTGTGCTGCTTGTTCCCCATCTATTACCCGCACAGCGGAAATAAAAGCCTGGAAAGATGCGTTGGTTGGAGCAATTCCAATTCGGCCTTTCCAAATTGGATCCATAAGGTCCTTATAAGAAGTAGGAACCTTCGTTACCTTGTCTGGATTTACAACAAGAACTCGTGCTCGACCTGATACTCCAACCCATTGAGAGTCTTTTGATTTATAAGAAGCATCCACTAAGTCAGTGATGTCGGTCGGAAGAGATTTCGTTAGACCCTCTTTTGCGAGCGCACCCAGTGCTCCAGCGTCTTGGGAGAAGAAGGCATCTGCTTGAACATTCGAGCCCTCTTCAAGGATCTGGGCTGCTAATTCGGCTGAGTCTCCGTATCGAACGTTTACCTCTATACCGGTCTCTTCGGTAAAGGTGCTAAGTAGCTCGGTAATCAATGTTTCGCTTCGACCGGAGTAGATGGTAATTGAATCTTCAGAATTAGTTGTTGACGCTGCGCAGCCACTTAGGGCAATTATTGGGGCCAGCGCGAGCGCGGCTAGGAAGTAACTATTTTTCTTCTTATTCAATTGGTACTTCTTTCAGTTTCGGATCGAATATCATTTCGACCGTCTGGTTTGCCTAGAGGCAGCTGCTTCCAGGGCTTATTGGGTCTTAAGAGTTTTTGGTTGACTCTTCTTCGCCCTCTTCTTCGTCGTAGAGCTCCGCCCACTTGTCTTCGTAATCAGGCTCAGCCGAGCCTGCTGGTGCAGTGAGTTCTTTTTCCAGCGCGCTGTAGTCAGTAGAAGGGCTGAAGTATTTCAGCTCGCGAGCTACTTTGGTGTGTTTTGCTTTTTGACGGCCACGCCCCATGGCGAGACCCCCTTTTTGTCTTGGCCACGCCGATTAAGGCGCAGAATCGATGAAATCTGGTCCAAGTTTAGCATCCAGGCCCCCTGTTTGGTCTAGAGCAATATTGTCGCTGTGAAGAAGCTCACAGCTGGAATCAACAGATTCAAAACAATATTCAGTGAGGCTAAAGCCAATTGCTTCTTGGTAATCAGGTTGTGGGTTTGAGCTGCAAAAGTAGAAAAGGTTGAAAGCCCTCCTGCTAGACCAATAATTATCCAGGCAGTTTCAATTGATCCAGCAACTGCCAACCCAGCGATAAATGACCCAATTGAGTTAGCAAGCAGGATTCCCCAAGGAAGCTTGCCGGCCCAAGTGCTGAGGCCATATCTAGCAACCGCCCCAAAGCCTCCGGCTATGGCCACCAAAACAAAACTCGTCGCAAGCGTCATTTAGTTCTCCCGCCTGCAACGATCAAACCCAAACGGTAAGCAGCAACACCTATTACAAGTTGCAAAAAGACAAGGATCCAATAAACATACCCAGCAGCGGATAACCCAAGATCAGCACCCGCGGTAATTACTGCCAGGCCGCTCATTGTTGTGAAGCCGCCTAAGAAGCCAACCCCCCAAAAGGCCTGCTTCGCTGGCCCGGAAAAGTATTTATGAACACTGACATAACCCAACAGGGCAGCGCCCAAAAGATTGACGATACTGGTGAGGATTATTTGCCCCTGAGGCAAATTGCCAAGCAGGATTTCGATTGTGTAGCGAAGGGAAGTACCCATTGCCCCGCCAGCAAAAACTAGCGGGAGCAATTGTTTCGAAACCATGGGCATGGGGTAGATGCTACCCGCACATGGTGGCTCCGACCGGCGTCGATCCGGTGACCTAACGATTTTCAGTCGTTCGCTCTACCAACTGAGCTACAGAGCCTTGGGTGGTCAAGCCACCCCCATTCAATAAAAGCCCTCAAAAGAGGGCTTCTAAAGAAGCGACCCTGACCGGACTTGAACCGGCGACCTTCGCCGTGACAGGGCGACGCGCTAACCAACTGCGCTACAGGGCCTCGTTGCTACGAGCCAAAGGATTGTGACCCCAACGGGATTCGAACCCGTGCTACCGCCGTGAAAGGGCAGCGTCCTAGGCCACTAAACGATGGGGCCTACAAAGCTTGGAACTTCATAGCACCAACACTAAACACTAGTCCCCAGATCCCTCGTTTAGCAAGCCCAATGGGCCTGGAACCCGCTAAAAATCGACACCCACAGCAATCCCTCAGGTAATACCTCAAGGTTTCGTGTTAGCTTGAAAAATATGTCTACGAGACGCAAATCTTTTATTGCCGTAATCGCGAGCCTAGGTCTAGTTCTTGGAGCTGCACTTAGCGGTCCCGCTTTCGCAAACCCAAACTATCCTTCGGCTGCTGAGGTTGCCGCAGCCAAGGCCAACGTCACCAGCAAGCAAAATATGATCGTCCGAATTGAGAAATTAATTGCGGATTTGGAAGACCAACTAGAGCCGCTAAACCGCGAAGCCAGCATTAAATCTGAAATCTACAACGTCGCTAAAGAAGAAGTAGCGGTGGTTACCAGGAAAGTAGAGGTCCTGCGGCTACAGGCCGAAGACGCGCTCGCCGAAGCTGAACAAGCTACCGAACAGCTTGGCCAAATCGCATCGCAGATGTTCCGCGGTGGGGCGGGAGGAACCTCTCTAAATCTTTTCTTGAATTCTGACGTTGCAGATGACCTTTTATATCAACTTGGCGCTCAGGAAAAGCTAGCCCAGCAGACAGAAGTGATTTACCAAAAGTCCCTGGAAAGACAACGCTTGGCAAAATCGATAACTGACGAACTTGCTGCAGCAGAAGCTGAGCTTGCAGCCATTGCCGCAATCGCGGAAGCGGCATTTGCGGAGGCTCAAGCAGCCGCCGATGCGGTTACAGCAAAACTTGAAGAAAACCAGCGTCAGAATGCCATTTTCTATTCGCAGCTGGCAAGCCTTCGTAACACTGCCTCTGATCTAGAAAGACAACGAGCTGAAGGTCTTGCCTGGGAGCGCAGACAAGCACAAGGTAGCGGATTGCCGCCTGCTCCGGAGCTTTACTCGGTTGGAGCACCCAATCCAGAAAAGGTTGCGCAGGCAATTGCGTTCGCTAAAGCTCAACTGGGTAAGCCATATCGACTCGGTGCCACCGGACCAAACTCCTGGGACTGTTCCAGCTTGACCTTGAAATCCTACGCAGCAGCGGGAATAAGCATTGGTTGGCATTCGGCTTCGCGCCAATTTATGACAGCTGCAGATCGCCGTCAATTAGTTCCACTGAGTCAACTTCAGGCTGGAGATTTAATATTCTGGTCAACAAGCCGAGACTATTGGAATAGATCAGTCTTGAATAAATATCACATCGGAATGTATCTGGGCAATGACCTGTTCATTGAAGCCCCGAACCCGTCCGCACCAGTAAGAATTAGAAACTTGAGTGGTCGAACCGGAGAACTAGTTCCGTATGCAGCAAGGCCATCAGCCTAAAGGTTTTAGTTCTTGTAGTTTGCCTGTGCTTCAGCGATGATTTTTTCCGCTTCAGCTTTGCCAGCCCACTTACCTAACTTGACCCACTTGCCTGGCTCTAGATCTTTGTAGTGAGCAAAAAAGTGTTCGATCTCATTCTTGGTTTGTTCAGGAACGTCTTTGATGTCTTGAATATGATCCCAGCGCTTATCGCCCGCAGGAACACACAAAACCTTCTCATCGATTCCGCCATCGTCTTCCATGGGCAAAACGCCAACTGGACGCGCCTTGATAACTACTCCTGGATAAACCGGAAACTCAAGTAGCACCAGAACATCTAGCGGGTCGCCATCGCCGCCCAGGGTCTTGTCGAAGTAGCCGTAGTCGGCTGGGTAAACAAATGGGGTGTAGAGCACGCGGTCCAGGTGCACGCGACCAGTTTTATGGTCTACTTCGTACTTGTTCCTAGAACCCCGAGGGATCTCGATTACGACTTCAAACATTGCTCTCCTCAATAGGCTTACCTAATAAAGATTATCTAATCAAAGGATTTATTGTGCCTCAACGCAAGCGGCTCAGCCCAGCACAGGGATCAATCCGCCACGCAGTTCGCGAGGTCCTAGCCGCAAACACCAAACCCGGGCAAAAACTGCTTATTGCCGTGTCCGGAGGCGCAGACTCTTTGGCCCTAGCCTCGGCAACACTATTTGAATCAAAGAAACTGCAACTGCAAGTTGCGACCGTAACTATTGACCATGGGCTTCAAAAAGTATCCGCAAAAGTTACCGAGCAAACATTAGAAAAGCTTCACCAAATTGGCATTACCGAAGCCTGGAGTAAAAAGGTAAAGGTTGGAACCAAGGGTGGACCAGAGGCTGCAGCCAGAGATGCAAGGTATGCAGCACTCGAAAGCATTCGAATTGAAAGCAAGTCAGATTTTATTGTTCTAGGTCACACCGCTAACGATCAAGCAGAGACGGTTTTGCTTGGGCTAACCAGGGGTTCTGGCTCTAGATCACTTTCTGGAATGAGCGCTAGAAGCGCGAAACTGATTCGGCCACTACTTGCTATTGACAGAAAAACGACTGAACAGTTTTGCAAAGATGAAAAGATTTCACCTTGGCAAGATCCACAAAATAAGGACCTCAAGTTTCTTAGAGTTCGAATTCGAAAAGTAGTTCTTCCTTTTCTCGAGAAACAACTTGGCAACGGGATTTTCAGTAACTTGATTCGAACCAGCAGCCAGCTGCAAGAAGATGATCAATACCTAAGCCAGGTAGCCGCCAAGGCTTTCAAGAAAATTGCCAAGCCTGGTACACGCTCGCTGAGCCTCGCTCAACCGGAGCTACTGAAATTGCCGGAGGCAATTTGTAATCGAGTGATTAAATCCGCAATTGATTATTTCGGGGTCGATTCATCCAGGACTCACGTTTTAGCCGTTGCCGATTTGGTTTTGAACTGGCATGGTCAAAAGCCTCTGGCGCTTCCAGGCGTTAGAGTAGAGCGCAAAGGCAAAACCATCACACTAAAAGCCACCCAGGAGAAGTAATTGGATCTTGAAGCAGTATCTTCTGAAATCGAAAAAGTTCTTGTTACAGAAGAGCAAATAAAAA
>Ga0209355_1000359_pt1 | contig 27753 bp, 27 predicted proteins | sample LauGreSBDMM110SN_3_FD_187563 | JGI IMG/M metagenome (GOLD analysis project Ga0209355, IMG submission 187563) | Freshwater lake microbial communities from Lake Michigan, USA - Sp13.BD.MM110.SN (SPAdes) (version 2) | ecosystem: Environmental > Aquatic > Freshwater > Lake | place: Lake Michigan... | reverse complement strand
TAGTCTTCGCAGCAACGAGCGCCTTGACAATGTCAATGTGGCCCTCGGACGCCCCGAGAATGAACACATGCTCACGGGTATCAAAATCAATGCACTCGGCATAGCGATAGAATCGCTCGCTCAGCATATCACGCACCTTGTCCAGGTCGCCCTGGCGAACGGCATTCACGAAAATATCGGGAACGTAGTTGAACGTAGCCATCTTTCGGGTACGAGTCTTCTTCTTACTCCTCCGGTGTCTCTCTAACTTGTCAATTTTTCTGGCCTGCCAAAAAATTGCTTAAAGACAAGGTGACTTGTTATATTAAAGGATATCTTTCGCCGATAATGGATCCGCTCGCTGAAAAGGCGCTCTTTACGACCGCGATGAATCACATAGTCACAAAGCTTGTTGCATTTCAGGTCCTCCGCATCAACCCTAACGAGACGGAGGCCATTTTAGTGTCAAACACTAGTTTCCTAGATAAGTATACGGTCGGCGCGATTAACCGCGACGTCAATATGCCGTGGGTGAACAAGTTGTGCTCGGATGCGTTTCCGCGAATGATCCGTGATGGCACATTTACCGAAGTGGTCGCTTGCATTAACCGTAGTGATATCTTTAATGTATATGAGAACGAGCTAAATGAGACAGAGTTCAAGGCGATGGTCGTAGACGGCCAGCACCGTATGGAGGCCATGCGGAAATTGGTGCAAAATGGCACGATCACTGCCGCGCGGCCGTTTGAGTTCATTGTGCGCCTTCTCATCATTGAAAACGAGGAGGACTTGGCACAACGCCTGAAGGATCTGAATAATCGTTTGAATTTTTCGATTCAAGATGAGAAGGTGGTCGAGACGCGCGTTGATTTTATCAATTGCTTCATTCAGTTCATTACGAATCGATTTGGCTACCCAGTAACTCGGCGCCACGTGGTTCAGAATGTGCAGCGATCGGACATTTTGCGCGAGCCCGAGGTTCTTAAGAAAATCATGGCTTGCAACACGTCGTCGATCTTGTATCAAAAGTTCGAGAGACTCATGTTGGACGCAGAGTATAAGAAGCAATATTTGACTCGCGTGGCAACAGGGCAGATTAGCCATAACCATGCGATCGCCAAGGTCATCAACGAAACCAAGATGTTCTTCTTGGCGGATACAACATGCCGGTGGATCTATAAGTTGCTTGATTAGACCAGTAACCGTGCGTACCCGCCGGGCCGGGTTTTTTGGGGGCTTTCTGTAGGATGTCGGGCATTTATGTCAACCCGAATACAAAGTTCGTGGGCATTGGGACCATAGCGCCGACATCGCGGCTCCAAGTGGACGGCAATGCGCACTTTGGTAGTAATGCAGACACGGATGCTCATACGATCATCGGATCCGCAAGCGTCACTTGCAGCAATGCGACCGGTGCCGGAGCGCTCATTGTGAACCAACAAGGCACGGGAAAGATCTTTGAGCTACAAAATTCAGGAACTGCTCGCATTACTGTGCTCGATGGGGGCAATGTGGGCATTGGGATTGCGAACCCGACGCAAAAGCTCTATGTCGTAGGAGACACGCGCATTGAGGGCAATCTGACCGTGAATGGCACGCAAACGGTCATAAACACCGATGTGATCACGACCGAGCAACTCCTAGTCACGAACAATGGCACAGGCCCGGCATTAGTTGTGAACCAAACAGGCGCACAACCTGTTATTGACATTCAAGACGATGGTGTTAGTGTCATGAAAATCATTAATAATGGAAATATCGGCATGGGCACGACAGATCCAACGCAGCGACTACATGTCCAAGGGAGCATACTGGCCACGACGCAGCACTTGGGCCCCGCGGCGGACACATCGAATGCCCCAGGATTCTCTTGGTCCGGCGACGCTGACACGGGGCTCTATCGGCCTGCAGCAGATGTGGTGGGTCTTGTCACGGGGAGTGTTGAACGCATGCGCGTCTTGGCAAATGGAAATGTGGGTATTGGGACGACGAACCCTCTTGGTAAGCTTGAAGTTAACATTGCACCAGTTTTGGTAGGCGGAGATCCGACTTATAAGGGCGATATCCGATTAATTTCACAAGGAGGTGGTTCTATCTTGAATGGTGCAGGAGGAATCGAGTTCAAGCTTTCAAACTCGGGACCAGGGTATGGTTGGCGCATCAATGCCCCTGATGCAACAGGCGCAAGTGAAGGAACGCCTTTATCTATACAATCAAGAATGGGGTCAGCAACTTGGACCAACAATTTAATCATTAAGGGAGATGGAAATGTGGGTATTGGGACGACGAATCCTCAAGCAAAATTACATGTCGAAGGTTACACTAGAATAACAGGAAGTGATGGGACTGTTATTAGTTTTACACCTGCAGCCGGAGCATCGGGGATGATGAGGGTTGATATGACCGCCGCTGGAGGGACTTCACTTGTCACAACAGGTGGAGGGACCAATTTGCAAGTATATCAAGCGAATGGTAATAATCGAATTTTTAGCACGGCAGGTGGTGCTTCAAGCGACATAACATTCGGAGTTACTCACACAGGTGAAATTCTCGGAAAAGTGGGCATTGGGACCACAACTCCTCAGGCGAAATTGCATGTTAATGGTACGCTGAATGTTCAAGGCGTAAGTTACTTAAATAACTTTTTAAATTTGACTGATATAGTCGATCAAACAACACTTGGGGAGACATGGCCGGTCATATCATTTAGTGGCGCGGCAGGTGGTAGTGGGTTAGTCAAAGGACCAGGAACGTATGATTGGGGGATGATTAAAGGGGGGACAAATTACGGATATTATGGAAGGGTCGTTGTGGGACCGCATGCTGCTAACACCATTGACCAAGGTTTTGTAACGAGCGGTTGGACAAATCAGTTTGTAGTGAATGGATCGAATGGTAATGCATACCTTCGTGGAACATTAACTCAAGGTTCGGATGGAAGACTTAAAACTAATGTTCGTTCATTAACGAGCAACTTGGAAAAGGTTATGAAACTACGTCCAGTCGTGTACAACAGGAAAGTTTTTCAGCGCGATTCAAATGGTGAAATAACTTCAGAAACCATTGATATTGTAGATAAGATTGGGTTTATTGCACAAGAGGTCAAACCTATTATCCCGGAGGTTATTGAAGGCAACGAGAACTCTCACAATCCTGAACATGGTTTATCAATTCAATACCAAAATATGCTTGCAATCGCAATTGGTGCAATTCAAGAATTAAAAAATGAAATCGAATCATTAAAATCCAAAATATGATGACCTAAGTGGATCCATAATCTCTTGCCGGAATCTTTGAAGGGGCAGAACATTAAACCTTCAATCTCAATAGGTTACACCCCTTGATCTTTATGAGTACCGGCATCGGTATTTATGTTGAGCCGCATACCAACAACATCGGCATTGGGATCACGGCCCCGACGAAGAAGCTGCATGTCGTAGGGGACACTCGGCTCGAAGGCAATCTGACGGTGAACGGCACGCAAACCATCATCAACACCGACGTGATCACCACCGAGCAAATCGTGGCCACAAACGCCGGTACGGGGCCGGCCCTGATCGTCACGCAAACGGGCGATCAACCCATAGCCGAGTTCATTGACGACAGCACGACCGTCATGAAAATTGTCAACGGCGGCAATGTCGGCATGGGCACGGCGGACCCCCAACAACGCCTACATGTCCAAGGGAGCATTCTGGCAACGACGCAACACTTGGGCCCCACGGCGGACACATCGAACGCCCCGGGATTCTCGTGGTCCGGCGACGCCGACACGGGGATCTACCGGCCTGCCGCGAATGCCGTGGGTGTAGTCACGGGCGGACTTGAACGAATGCGAGTCTTGGATAATGGGAATGTGGGCATTGGCACGATGAACCCACAACAAGCACTGCACATCCAAGGAAACATCTTGTCATCCGGCAGCACCTCTGCAGGCACTCAATTCCTAGGCCTTGCTGCAGACACCGTAACGGCTCCCTCTTTCTCATGGACGGACGACTCAAACACCGGAATTTACCATCCCGGTGCCGATAAGTTGGGGTTGGTGACGGCTGGTGTCGAGAGGGTGAGTGTGTTAGATAATGGAAATGTGGGGATTGGGACGACGAATCCACAAGCAAAATTGGATGTTGCTGGTTCAATTATTGCAACGGGAAGTGCTGCACCACCAGGATACATACCAACAGCAATCTCGAATTATGAAGAATTCAGCTTCACTGCTAATTTAGCATATTCGCTAGCAGCAGGTGCATACATTGGAGGTGGTGCCACAACGGTACCAACAATAAAAGTTGTAAGGTTAAATAATCTGATTCACATGTACATATCTGCATTTCAAGTGTATCTTATCGGAAGTGCAAATTTTTTCCAAACAACTTCTGTGCCATCTCGGTTTAAACCTTTATCTGTCTATCACGAGTTTCTTGTTCGTTCTTTTGACAACGGAAGGATAACATCGCTTCTCACTATTTCTGCCGGGGATGGCGCCATGAATTGGTATAGAGGGACGTCGTTCGAAGGTTTTCCAGGTGGTTCAGGGACAATGTTCAGTTTTTTACCAGCATCAATTTCATACATACTTTGACACATTATCTATTTTAAAATGCACCACTACGGAGTCCCGGGTCTTCTTCTTGAATAAGCACAATATTGTCGAGCAAGACATGACAGCGAACAACATACTCATCGACATCTTCGGAAAGGTCAAATTATTGACTTTAGCTTCGCGGTGCCGTTTATCATAAGACCCTTATTTTTTGTTCTCTCCAGCACCGTGCAGTTCTGAAGCCACATCATTAATAGACTAAAATGAAACTTTTTTCAAACATACCCCAAAACATTCAAACCCCACACAGCACCTCGAGCAAACACAAAGAAACATCATCATTTCGTACACTCGCAACCGTGATCGCCGTGGCTCCAAACATGTTGGCATGGAGGATATAGTGCACGAGACCCTTGTCGAGCAAATTCCGTACCATCTTCGCATTGCCACAGCCCGCCGCATGGATCAACAAAGAGTTACCATGCCCGTCGAGGCAATAGATCAGCATCGGGTGCATTCGCAACACGAAATCTACGAAAGGCTCATCGCTTTGCTTTACAGCGGCAATGAGCATGTCCATGAGATCGGTATAGTCCGCGTATGACTCTAGTGCATGCGCCATGATTGCAAGAATGTGCACGGCGTCGCCATGGCTCGTCAATTTTTCCCGCAAAAATTGACACTATATGTACTTAACCTATTAGAAAAATACGAAACCGCAAAGCCAGAAAGCCACTACAAAATGAGTCTAGCCTTCCTTACGGCCCCTACCGATCAAGCGCTTATTGCCATGAGGCAGCAGAAAGGTGTTCATTATACAAGTGTTTTCTGCAAGGTTTACGGCATTTATAACCAACATAGCTTTTCTCCCGATTTCAATAAAGTAAAGTTTGAGATCGACATGTTTGAGAGCTTCAAAGGGGTTGATCACATCTTGAACGAAAAGGTGCACATGATCAACCAAGGGAGGTCGATGTTAACGAAGCCAATTACTTTGCTAATTCTTTGCGACGACTATTCGAAGCTAAACGTCTCGCATAAGCAAAAGGGGTTTGAATCGTGCTATGTTACAAGCAATGGTGCCACGGGCGAGGAAGAACGAGCCGTGGCGTTTCAAAAGAAGAACTTTCTAATGTCGGATAAAAGCATGCTATCGCTTCAGATGAAAGATATTATGAAGAATCAAGGTGAATTTGTCATTCCAGGCACACCTGCAATCGTGTTAAAAATAAGGAACATAATTCGCACACGCAAAGGAGCTCGGTACTTTACGGGTGAACAGATCATCATTGGATATCGCATGTACTTGTACGAGGACTATAAGAACTTGGTTGAGGGCTTCGACGAGCGAAACAAAAAGTTCGCAGAAGTCATTAACAAACTAGCCTAGCGCTCAAGGCGCCTTTTTGGGGAAAATTGACAAGTTCGTACGAAGATGTCCACAACTGCAGAAGCGCACAATGGCAACACTCACGCTCGAGAAAACAATCGAGGCCGAGCGATGCAAATGGCTCGAAAGCAAACTATCGGACAAATCGATCCCATGGAATTGGTGTGACATTAGTAGAAGTGCGCTAGTGACGTGGGACTTCATTCAAGCCAACCCGGATATGCCATGGGAATGGCATACTTTGAGTAGAAATCCCAACATAACATGGGAAATCTTCAAAGCCAATCGCGACAAGCCATGGAGCCTGCGCGCCTTTACAGAAAATCCGAATATAACATGGGATGTCATTCGAGAAAACATAGATGAGCAATGGAATTGGGATGTCCTAAGCAAAAAGGACCTTGCATGGGATTTGATTAGATCACACCCGGATAAGTGTTGGAATTGGAGTATTCTTAGTCATAGCAAAACTCTTGATTGGAATGTTGTACGAGAAAATCCAGATAAGCCATGGAACTATAATAGCATAAGCTTCCGTAAAGAATGCATTCCATGGGATATCATTGAGGCGAACCTAGATAAACCATGGAGCTGGCAGGCAATAAGTGGAAACAAATGCGTTACGTGGAAAATCGTTCAAGATCATCCAAATCTGCCTTGGAGTTGGATATATTTGAGCTGTCATCCAAACATCACATGGGATATAATTAAGGCAAACCCCAGCAAGCCGTGGATCATGTATTGTGTTAAATTCGAATACTTATTGAAATTACCCGACGAAACCGTAAGTGATATCACACGGAGATTCATGGCCGCGGAGACCATTCAGCGGGCCTTCAAGGAGGCATATTGCAATCCCAAGTACAAATTATGCCGCAATCGCCTTCAACGCGAGTTCACGGGCATGGCCGCGATCAAGAGCTAGACGCGATGCGATGCATTTTGGGGCCCACGAACACTATGTAAAAATTGACAAAGATGCATACATACCGTCTGTCCGTCCATACCCAAGAATATGAATTCGCTAAAGCATGTCATTGAGATCGCTCAACAGACGTGGTTAATCAAACAACTACAAAACCCAGAAATACCATGGGAGTGGGGAGCTTTGAGTAGCAACAAAAATATAACATGGGAAATAATCCAAGCTTTTCCCGATAAAAAATGGAACTGGGAGAGAATAAGCTATAATCCAAACATAACATTTGATAAAATTGAAGCAAATCTTGATAAGCCGTGGTATGGAATAGGACTTGGATACAACCCAAACCTAACATGGGACTTTGTTAAAGCTCATCCTGAAATCGAATGGAATATGTTAGGATTAAGCAAACATAAGTGCGTAACATGGGACATTGTGCAAGAAAATCCAGACTTTAAATGGATGTGGTATTTTCTTAGTTGTAATCCAAACATCACTTGGGAAATCATCCAAGCTACACGTTATGACACACCGTGGGACAATGACATGATTTGTGAAAACCCAAACATATCATGGGACATCATCAAAGCACATCCGCGACATCCATGGAACTATCGCATTCTAAGCGCTCACCCAAACATCACATGGGACATTGTAAAAAATAATTTGCATAACGCATGGGATTGGACACGTTTGACTGCCCATAAAAATATAACATTAGACATTCTAAATGACCACATGCCCTATATGGGAAATTCTTATATTTCTTTCCATTGGGATGATATCGGTTTAAGCAAAAATCCAAACATGACCCCAGCATTTGTTAAAGCACATCCAAAACAAAAATGGTTTTATAATGAACTTTCTAAAAATCCTAACTTTACCCCAGATGATGTGTTAAAATGTGGAAAAGATTGGTTGTTCTATGATTATGTTTGTCAAAATCCAAATGTAACGTTGGAATACATATTATCGAGTGACAGAAAATATTGGAATTGGTGGAAACTAAGTTTGAATGAGAGTATTACAAAACTGCCCGAGGCTCAAATGGCACATGTCGCTCGCGAGTACTTTGCAGCACGGACAATCCAACGTGTTTTTCTTCATGCATACTACAATCCGGAGCACAAGTTCTGCAAAAACCGCCTACAACGCGAGTTCACGGGCATGGCCGCGATTTCAAATTAAAATCAACAATGCCAGACTTTTGGGGATTCCTAAAAATTGATAAGAATTGATTGAAAACACATAAAATGAAGACGATGACACTTAAAAAGGCCATCGAGGACGCGCAACACGAATGGATCATGAGCAAACTAGTAGACACTTCCATCAATTGGTGTTGGCACACATTAACCCGTAACAAGTATATTACATCGGAAATTGTAAAAGCAACATCAGATATGCCTTGGCATTGGTGGGGTACAAACAAACATGTTATATGGAAGATTATCCGTGAAACCAAGACTTGGGAGGGACATGGGAGCGAAATTTCATGGGAGATCATTCAAGCTAATCCTGAAGAGCCATGGGATTGGAACGATATAAGTAGAAACAAGTGTATAACGTGGGAAATCGTTCAAGCAAACCCCGATTTAGATTGGGATTGGTATTTTTTATGTTGGAATCCGAACATCACATTAGATATCGTGCAAGCCAACCCCGATAAGCCATGGAGTTGGCGTGCTTTAAGTAGTAACCCGAATATGACATGGGAAATTATTAAAGCACACCCCGAAAAGCGTTGGAATTGGAGTGGAATAAGTTACAACCGAAGCATTACATGGGATATCATCAAATTAAATATTGACAAGCCATGGGATTGGGCGCAAGTAAGTGCTAACAGAAATATAACATGGGAAATTGTTCAAGCAAACCCGAAAATGCCATGGGATTGGAGTGCTATCTGTTCGAAAAAGAGTGTCACCTGGGAAATTGTTCAAGCAAACCCCAAAATGCCATGGAGTTGGTATGGGCTCAGTAACAATCCGAATATTACATTCGACATTATGGAGGCCAACAGTGATAAGCCATGGGTCCATTATAGATATCTTATCGATGACCGTATACTCGCGATGCCTTTTGATAAAGTCATTAGCACCATGCGAAACTTCATGGCCACTCGGACTATTCAGCGGGCCTTCAAGGAGGCATACTACAATCCGGAGCACAAATTCTGCCGCAATCGCCTACAACGCGAGTTCACGGGCATGGCGCCTGTCAGCGCCGCGATCAAGAGCTAGACGCGAGGTCTTTTGGGGCCAAGTCCCGTCTCAAAAATTGTATTTCGCTCCATGCACGGGCACAACAAGCCCATAAATAATGCGTGATATTGAGGCGCAATGCGAGTACGCGCGATGCGAATGGATCATTGGCAAGTTATCGGATACTTCCATCAAGTGGATCTGGGGCGCAATTAGCTCAAGTCCACACATAACATGGGATATTGTTCAAGCTCTCCCTCATAAAGAGTGGGATTGGGACAGGTTAAGTCGCAACCCACAAGTGACATGGGATAACGTTCAAGCAAACCCGGATAAGCCGTGGATGTACTCGGGGCTAAGTTGCAATCCACAAGTGACATGGGAGATCGTTCAAGCCAACCCAGCCAAGCATTGGAACTATAGGTTGCTTAGTTCAAACCCAAGCATTACATGGGAAATCATCCAATCCAACCGGGATAAACCATGGAGCTGTCACGATTTTAGTAGCAACCCGAACATAACATGGGACATTGTTAAAGCCAACCCGTATCTCCAATGGGATTGGCGCGCATTAAGTAAAAACAAGTGTATTACTATCGACATTGTTCAAGCACACCCCGAAAAGCCGTGGAATCGATTTATGGTTTGTATGAATCCTAGTGTCACATGGGCCGTCGTTCTTGATCATCCCAATTTCGAATGGGAATGGTCGGGGTTGAGTTTAAATTCACAAGTGACATGGGATATCGTGAAGGCTAACCTTGATCGGCCATGGGATTGGCAGACTCTATGCATAAACAAGAATATCACGCCGGAGATCGTTCGGGCGCACCCCACCTACAACTGGAATTGGTGGTGCTTGAATAGAAACTTCAACCTCACTTGGGATGATTCATGGGAAATCGGATGGAATTGGGATAAGTTAGCAAACTTCTCGCTCGCTTTTCCGTCTTCGGCCATAGCTCGCATACGGCGTTGTTTTGCTGCTCGAAAAATCCAACTGGTTTTCCTTGATGCCTATTACAATCCGGCACACAAGTTTTGCCAAAACCGCCTACGTCGCGAGTTCACGGATTTAGGGCCCACGAACACTATGTAAAAATTGACAATGGTCATTGCGGCCAGTTCATTAAAGCCATACCGTCCATACCCAAGAGGAATATGAATTCGCTAAAGCGTGCCATTGAGAGCGAGCGTCGCGAATGGCTCATTCGCATTCTAGATGATCCATCGATCCCATGGATTTGGTGGCAAATAAGTTTGCATCCTCTCGTTACATGGGATATTGTTCAAGCTCTTCCTAACAAACGATGGAGTTGGTCGTCTTTAAGCTATAATCCAAACATTACCTGGAACATTATCAAAGCAAACCCGGATAAGCAATGGTATTGGAATCACGTAAGTATAAACCCTAACATCACATGGGAGATCATTCAAGCACATCCGGACATGCCGTGGAGTTATAAGTACTTAAGTGAAAACCCGAACATCACATGGGACATTGTTCAAGCAAACCCGGACAAACCTTGGGATTACGACAAGCTAAGTGACAATCCAAACATAACATGGGAGATTGTACAAGCTAACCTTGATAAGCCATGGAATTGGAATTGGCTAAGTCGTCATATCTCTATTACATTCGAAATCATTCAAGCGCACCCCGAAATGCCGTGGGTATGGTTTTATGTATGCATGAATCCGAATGTCACATGGGACATTATTCAAGCCAACCCCGAGTTGGAATGGAATTGGAAGCCTTTAAGTGCCAATATGAGCATTACATGGAAAATCATCAAGGCCAACCTTAATCGGCCATGGGATTGGATGGCTTTAAGCGACCGCGAAGATATCTCATTTGACACCATTCGAGCGCACCCCGATCTGCCATGGGCTTGGTGTTGGATTGGTCGAAATATTCGCATTTTCGAAGGCGTTTGCTATGGCCTTGTCACAAAAGACTTGGATAAGTTGGCGAACTATTCGCTCTCCTTTCCAATTCACGCGAAAGCCGATTGCATACGGCGCTTTATTGCCGCGAGGAGTATTCAGCGAAGTTTTCTTAATGCCTATTACAATCCGGCACACAAGTTCTGCCAAAACCGCCTGCGTCGCGAGTTCACGGGCATGGCGACTATAAGGGTTTAACTTGGTACGCACATGCTTTTTGGGGGCATGCATTGCCCAAAACCGCTTATTATGTTATTATTGCACAAGCATGTCGAACCGGCAAGTAACTTGCGTAGACGATGCTTTTCACACTCGGGGCCAATAATCAATTAAAAAGAATAATCTATTAATGGTTCTATCGATTAGCTGATTCCGTCAATTTTTTGGGGCCCTAGCTGGGCCCTTCCGATCCTTCCGGAGTCCACAAAAAGAATGCTAGATGCCTGCGGCCTGCGGCCCGGCTCAAAGCCCTGCAGCATAAGCAGCCGCAAGGGCCGTCCCAATGGCAACGTAGTTTATATTGTGAATATAGCCACCATAAGAACTGGGGTTAAAAGTCGGGGCCGGGATGGGCTTAGCAATCAGCGCCTCGACCCGCGGCTTGTACTCGGATTCGTAGTGATCAAAGAAGTGCTTTCGGATCACGTCGGTAAAGGCCTGATACGCCACGGGTGGCTTCTTGTTCCGCACGATATCCACGAGGCACACCTTGTGAACTGCATATTCCACCATCGTATTGTAACCGATCAGCTCGGCGTTCGTGCTCTTCTCCAAAGCTGGCTCAAAGCACCGCGCACGCTCATTCAGGCGCTCCTCGAGCACACGCGAAAGGGCGATAAGCGACACTGACGGCGCCCAATCCTTCCCACCCCACGTATTGATGATCGATAGACACACCTTACCACATTGATAGTAGTTGGGGTGCAAGCGAAACAAAGACTGCTGAGGATGAAACTTGATCTGCGGCGGATCCATGGGATACTCGGAGGGCAGGTCGATATCAAAGACAAAGAACCCGCCCACGTAGGGAGAGTACAATTCGGCGCATTCGCTATCCTTTTTCTCCTTGCCGATGATCATCACTTGCAACTTGCGAATGTTCGCTTCGTCATAGTGGAAATAGATGCCACTCTTCGAGAGATTCTCGCGCTCTTTCTCGATCTGTGCGAGCTCGCGAATGATCCGTTTCTCCATGATCGCTTCTCTTATGCTTCTTCATGCGTATTTCTTTTAAGTCAATTTTCTGGGCATTAAGCCGCCGCAGGCAAAATGGCCGCACCTGATTCCACTGTAACTGTGACTGTTGATCTACCGTTCTTGAACACGGATCGACCTGCAGAGCCTGCTGTTGTGCCCGATACACCTGATGCGCCTGTTGCTCCACCACCTCCGCCTGTGGCGCCTTGGTTGCCCGTATTACCCGAGAACCCTGCACTTCCAAGACCACCGCCATTACCACCAGAGCCGCCTGTGCCACCGGTGCCCCCTGTCCCCGCATTCGTTCCACCCGCATTTCCTGCAGATCCCGTGCTCCCAGCATCTCCATTTGCAACCGTTTGGTTGTAGCCAGCACCACGACCACCATTTCCACCAGCTCCGCCTGTTCCGCCAGTGCCACCTGTTGCTATTGTTCCCATTTGTCTTACCTTGTACAAATCTAAGGGATCGCCATCACTAGGTTGTCTACTTGATACAAATGTACCTCTCGTATATTTAATATTATTAACGGTTATTTCGGTAGAATTGTAAAATGGGGAGGTTGATAAAGCAGGTGCAGTATTAGAGAAGTTATTTGTTAAAAATGTATTTGATGAGCTTAATGGATTTGTCAACCTACTACTATTCCAATAAACACTAAATTCAAATTTCCAAGCACCAGAAGGATTGGGCTTAAAAACATAATGGTCCCAGAAATATAGTGGAGTATTGTAACCAGTCTGAAAACTTTCTGTGAAATTTTGATAATCACCACCCTTCCCACCTGACCCACCCCGACCACCTTTCCCTCCCCCACCTCCGCCACCATATATACTCCCACCCGTCTTAACTGTTATAGTTGTTGTCTGGGTAACATCAGCATTAACTGCAGGACCACCACTCAAACCGTCACCATCTGCAAGTGACGCCCCGGCACCGCCTGCACCTCGGATGCTCCCGTAGTTGTCAATGTAAAGCCGCGCTGCGGACGGAAACGCTCCTACCGTAAGTGCATAGCTCGAAGTCGCCGTTGCGCCAATGGTAACCCCCGAATTTACGATGAGTCGCGCGATGTAATCAGTTGATCTTGAAGGCGACGGATATGCCGTGGCGAATGCGGTTTTCCAATTGTAGTTCGTGGTTGTTGCTGCCACTTTTATGACGTACTCTTTTGCTGTTCCATAGAACTTTGAGAATCGGATCTCATTGCCTTCTACGGGGATCGTGCTACTCGAAGGTGCATCGGGAACACGCGTTTTGCCTTTGAAATATTCGCTAATGCGAACCTCGGATGCATTGCCTCCATACATGCCCCGAATGTCCGAAAACCGAATGGTCGTCCCGGATGCTTGCAATAATGCCATTACACTAAGGCCCCAAAAAAGCAGCCTCCATCAAGTTATAGGTCATTCAACTTCAAGATATTCGTATAAGACACTCCCTTGGCACGTAGCGCAATGACATCCGGATCGCTTAGAAAGTCTGAGCCCGTGTTCAAGAAGCTCTTGTGGACAATCGAGAACGGAAAGACATCCGTGTTCTCAAGGTCCTCTGCGGTTGTCGCCTCCTTCTTGAAGAAGCTCCCGCCCGGAATTCTCGCAAGATAAAGCGTGGCATCCTCGGCTTCGCCAGCAATGTGCATGTTTTCGAACGGTTGATCGTCGAATTGAGACTCTCCATTGATAATTATGCCATAGCAGACACCGTCAATCTCGTAGACGCGGTGACTTGCAGGCGTGCTCGATTCGCGACTCTCGTACTTGAGGTCCGCAATGATATCTTCGTGTCCTTGGACGCGGCAAAACGGGATATAACAGTTATGAGCAATCATACCATCAGGTGCGATGTCCTTGGCGGCGCTTTCGACACCATAGTAATACGGCGGGTACTTGTCGTCGACCACCGAAACCCACGTAGGCAAGGTGCCATAATCGTCGATCTCGTCGTGCATAAGCGGCATTCGGAGCCATGAGCCGTTGGGGCCATTTTGGCTCTTCTTCACTAGCTCAACTCCATTATTACGATACCCGAAGGTCTCGTCGTCTTCAAAAAAGATCACGTCGCCATCGCGGAATTGCCTTGCACTGGATTTAGCACGAAAGCCGCCCCGGGTCTCGATCACACTGTGACATTGCGCCACAGGGAAATAAATGCAGTCTTTCGCAATCTCGGACCAATCCGTGAGGCTCTTGCCGTCGCCCGTCTTTGGGCTCATCTTTCCCGATTGCACAAGCTTGAACATCTCATCAGAAGCCACTGCCTCCGAAATGCGATTTTGCGATACAAAGTCGCGAAAGGCGGCTTGCGGAGTCATGACAGCTCTTTGTGCTTATGGTTAGGGGTGATCTAACTTTATCAATTTTTCGGAAGATTCCCCTTGGCCCAATAAGCAGGATTAGGCCGCACTTGGTAATATGGCTCCTCCCGATTCGACCGTAACAGTAACTGTCGATCTACCATTTTTGAACACGGATCGACCTGCAGACCCAGCTGTTGTACCCGATGCACCTGAAGCACCAGCAGCACCACCGCCTCCACCTGTCCCTCCTTGATTGCCCGTGTTTCCTGAGAATCCCACACTTCCAAGACCACCACCATTGCCACCAGAGCCGCCTGTGCCACCTGTGCCTCCTGTGCCCGCATTCGTTCCACCCGCATTTCCGGCAGATCCGGTGCTGCCATCATCGCCATTTGCAACCGTTTGATTGTAGCCTGCACCGCGACCACCATTCCCACCTGCTCCACCTGTTCCACCGGTGCCACCAACAGTTGTTGACCACTTTCTTATGCGGTAAGCATCGTAAGGATCTTGATTGCCATTAGGGGGCCTTAAATATGGTAGACTCAAAGCAAGGGAACCACGGGTATATTTTATACCATCGACAGTTATTTCGGTAATATTGTAATACGGTGAGGATGATTGAGCCGGTGGTGGACTTGCAGTGCTTATAGTTGTATAGTATTGTTGTGCTGCATTTCGGATATATGATCCATTCCAGTAAAGTGACAAATTAAAAATCCATACACTACCCGGAGAACAGAAAAGATCCCAGCGAGATAAGGTCGTTTGGTCATATTGTTCAATATAAGAGCTATAATCCCCGCCTTTTCCACCTGATCCACCAGTTCCACCTTTCCCACCCCCGCCCCCGCCACCATATATACTCCCACCACTTTTTAGAGTTATTGTAGTTGTTTGGGCAACATCAGCATTAACTGCAGGACCACCACTCAAACCGTCACCATCTGCAAGTGATGCCCCGGCACCGCCTGCGCCTTGAATGCTCCCATAGTTATCAATATAGAGTCTCGCGGCAGACGGAAATGCTCCTACTGTAAGTGCATAGCTCGACGTCGCCGTTGCGCCAACGGTAACCCCCGAATTCACGATGAGTCGCGCGATGTAGTCGGTTGATCTCGTTGGTGCGGGATATGCCGTGGCGAATGCGGTTTGCCAATTGTAGTTCGTTGTCGTCGCGGCAAGTGTTATAACGTACTCTTTCGCTGTGCTATAAAACTTGGACAAACTCATATCAGCCTTTGTCGCAGGAATGTTACCGCTCGATGGCGCAGTGGGCACGAATGATCCTGATTTTATATAGTCTCCAATTGAAACATTCGTGGATCCACCATACATACCTTTGATGTCCGAAAACGAGATGGCCCCAGAACTTTGCAATAATGCCATAGCAATCAACAGCCGGCCTCTTAACATAAGCCCCCAAAAATCATTGCAAATTTAAAGCGAGACGGTGCGGTCACCAATCCCCCACTTCGCATCTTTGCGGCTCCAAACGAGGCTTACGCACGATTTGTGGGTCTTGTACTTGATTTCATCGTTCGGCATTTCGGGAAGGTCTAGTAGGCATCGAAGCTCATTGAATGCTTCCACGAATGTAGCAAGATTCTCACTCGCCGTCTTCGGAAATGTGTAAGCTTCGGCGTCTTCCGTATCAAACCGTTCATCGAGTGGATACACAGGCTTATACGTAAGTGCCGCGTCGCTCGCCACTGCCGCAGCGGCTCCACGGGTTCGCGTTTTAAACACGAAGAAAAGCTCGGATATTATTCGATCATAATTGCTCTCCGTGATCTCGCGTTGCATTATAACCGGATCCAATCCGTATGATACACATACTAGGTCATCCCATAGGCACTCGATCATGTCCGGAGTTATCTCGATCAACACGGTAATGTGCCGATCGGTACACTTCAAATGACAGCTATAATGCAAGATAATCTTGTTTATTACACATGATTGTATCGTCTTAAGACAAGCGTATATCTCTGCTGCCATTGCAGTCCTACGGCCTTTCTCGAAGACTTTGTCAATTTTTGCAAAGGCTTAAAGGCATCGCGCGTATTGTTATTTGACGAACTAACCAGAATGGACGCGGGGCCCTTGCGCAATGTGTGGTCCGAGCTTCAAAACCGACCCATCGAGCTCGGCCAGGCCATTCAAAGATCGCTGAGCGGCGGCTTCGGCCTTTGTTGCATGAATGTGCGGAGTGAAGGCAATATCGGTATGATGATTCGCAACGCATGCCTCATGGGCGCCGATGAGGTCATTGTGTGCGGTCGAAAGAAGTATGATGCCCGCTTCACCGTCGGGGCAGATCACTACATTCCTGTAAACTTCTGGCCAGCGCCGCTTCGAGTGTCCATCGATCACAAAGCCGATGCGACATGCACCTATGACCCCATGGCATTCTTAGAATGTTGCGCGATGGGCAATTGGACCCCTGTCTTTGTCGAACAAGGCGGCATTGACATCCGAACAGTTGCATGGACGAGCATAGCGAGTCCGGCCCGCCCGCTGCTCGTCATGGGCAATGAGTCATCTGGGATTCCTCGCGACTTCATGGACACTGTGATGTGCGAGAACAAGGATGCCATCAAGGTTTCGATCCCTCAATGGTCTGTCCTCCGATCCATGAATGTCGCAATGGCTGCCGGCATTGCCATGTGGGAAGTGCGAAAGTCCCGCGAGAAACATTCGGCGATATCTGATGTCGCTTAAAAATCTTAAAATAAATGTTCTTTTTCAAATACCTTAGTTACTCAAAGGCGTGGTAACTCCGTGGTAACTCCGTGTAGCTATATTAGTGGCGCAACTTGGGCCGTTGAGGCTCTAAGATCTTTGGGCCCTTGGACATTTTGATGCCAAAGGCAAAAGTTCCCGCTTAATATAGCTACACGCAGTTACTCACGGGCACTCTTAGATTTTATAGAAATAATGAAAAATTCCACATATAATGGCACGGTAGTTTCGTTGTTGCATGGTCATCTGAAAATAACCCCCAAAATAACTAGGCCCTCTGTCGCTTATTGGCATAACGAGCGATATCTTGCATCATGCAATCAGGCAAGTGCTTTTCGAGAATCGGAATGTCCTCTGGATCGAGGTCGTTCACAATACGGCAAAAGTCCACCCATGATCCACGTTTGATAGCATTCAAAAGCGAGTCACACTTAGAACTTTCCATTGATACGCTCGATAAATTGGTATCAGTCGGAAGCATGCAATAGACAAGCTTCAGAACGTCTCCAAACTCTGCCTCTATGAAGCCTGGCTTAACCAACGGGAATGCCAATGGATCCTCTAGCCTTTTGCATAATTTCCACATAAGACTCACAAACTTCACAATAATCTCCATGAAATTATCACAATCAGGCATAAGCCTTATGTAATTCAAGACGAACTGATGTAATAGATCCGCAATGTCACGCTTTCTACTAACGTACCCCTTTGGCAACCGAAACTTGTCTTCAAACTTATCGAGCCTTTTGGTTATCGTGTTTGCCGTGGACTCCATACATCTTGCGATAAACAGATGCTTCTCGAGAGAAAACTCCATCACGGGCCCCGGCTTTATGTTTTGATATGATATGTCTTTCGTTTTAAGTCAATTTTTGGGCCAATGACCCCAAAATGCTCATCTTGGCCCCTAAATGGTCTCAATTGATAAGAGCTTCGATAATGTTATCTAGCATGATGTAATAACGATCTAATATCTCCGTCGTTACATCGATAAAGTTGTGTGGTAACGGAGCCTCTCCGGCAATGTTGATCCCTGCACCTTCAAAGAGCCGAATGACCGCACACGCTATGTATTTAGCATCAGCGTCGGCGTCGGCCACTAAGTTGAGAAGGTTCTCGACTATCGTATCCGGGTTCAAGAGCATAAAAGACTCCATGATGTCTGCATCCTGGTCTAGTAAAAAGTAATAGATGAACAACAATGACATGTACTTCAACTCGCGCTCGTAAAGAGCATGTATGATAAAGTACAAGATATCGGATCCATTGGCAAGTAAGTGCTCACGGAGCCCCCGATCGCCCGTAGGCATGCAAAGCTCAATCGCCGTATCCATAAGACGTATAAGCACTAGCTTATTATTGTCCGATGCAAACAACTTGTTGAGTCTATCTGTTATGCGCTTGTAAAAGAACCGCAAGGTATTCGGATGCTTATTCGCTAGGCTATTAAGGGCCATAGCCCTCGATGCCACAATGCCAATATCCGGGCTTTGATGAAGCTCAAACATGAGCGACTTCAAGAAGCTAGGAATCTTGGAAACAGGCAGGGCCAATGACTCGCCGTCGGGCGAAATGTGCCGAGCCAACCATGCCATTGACCTGCGATCCTTTCGCAATATCAGAGGGCATTGGATCGTAAACTCATCCTCGCTCATCTTGTCGTGTTGGAGGCGAACCTCATTTACGCGATCGACGAAATACATGTTTGGTTTTCTTTCAGGTCCTTTCCGCAAGTCTTGTCAATTTTTGCCTCTTCCCCCAAAAGGGCGCGCGACACCTGCATGCTACGACTACCTCAAATACTTCGAAACACATCGTGGATCATACGGTACAACTTTAAACGGGAACTTGGATTCCAAAGCAACACGAGCGATGCAATTGAAAGATGCTAATGCGAACCGGGGCTTGATCAGACATGATGCTCTATTCTGATTCTCGTTGCCAATGTTACCTAAGGGAGGCATGGTGTCTTGTTGTTTTAATTTATATCTTTAAGACTCCACAATTTTTTGGGCCTTCTTGGGCACCCCAAAAACCCCAGAGCACCACTTGCATTTTACGATGCGTAGCACGAAAAGTCTCCCGTGTGGCACGCGTGATCGTATTTGGCCTTGCTATAGGCCTCGGCCTTGAGCGGCTCGTACGGCCCCATATGAAGCGGCAGATCGGCTTTGCCTGCCAATTGCTCAGCAGTAAACATCTCCTTTGTCTTAGGGTTAATGATACGAAGCGGAGCCATGTTTGGTAACTGGTAGTCTTAAGTAGCTTATTACAAATCTTGTCAATTTTTTGGAAGGAGAAGGCCCCAAGCGCCCCCAAAATAGGCCGTCAGATCGGCTCGCTCTAAATGCCACCGCAATCCGGGTCCATAGCCCGAAGAGCAAGCGTCATGTCCCGGGGCTCGATGCCCTGACGACCAGCATGGATCGCCATGAGCTGCGCCGTCGAAAAGAGTCCGATCATTTTCGACTCGGCTGCCGTCTGGAGCGCAAGGATCGCATTCTTCGTAAAGCGCAAATCCGTCTTGTAATCCGATGCAATTTCGCGAACAAGTCGGTTAAAAGGCATAAAGGGAATAAGATAATCGGTCTTGGCCTGAATCCGACGGATCTGAGAGATCGCAGCACCCTTGCGGCGCTTGCGGCGGCTCGTGGTCTCATCGGGATTGAAGGCGTCCTCGGTGCCGGTTATGGCCGTGTCGGTCTCGTCGGCCTCCTCGGCTGCATCCGTCTCTTCAGCGTCTTCGTCGTCGTCGTCATCGGCATCGCAAAGGCCATCATCTGAATCCTCGGCGATATTGGCATTCGCCTCATCGGCCTCATCGGCTTCGCTGTCTTCGCTCTCGGTCTCATCAAGCTCCTCATCGGAGTCTTCGTCATCACGGTCGCTATCGCTCCCGTCCTTACCGTCGTCTTCGGACTCGGTCTCCATAAGATCATCCGGATGAACAGCATCAAACTCCTCAGAAACTAGCTCTTCATGATCTTTCGCAATCTTCTCGATATTCTCGATCTCGGCCTTGAATGCGTTGAGCTCCATCTTGTCGCTCTCCATCTTCTCCTTTTTGTTGTGTTTTAAGCTTTAAATAATTAAGCAATTTTTTGGGCAAGTCGGCCTTTAAGCAAAAAGAGGAGTTCGGGCCTGGCCCCAAAATAAAGGAGTACGAAGACGTTTCGCATAAGGCCCTCGTATGAATGGGGCCCCAAAATAAGTATCATTCGGCCTTTCTTACAAGAAGCTTGCCTTGTTTTCGAAATCAATGCGTGAAAGAAACTCGGGAAGAGAAGCTGCAACAAATTCACGGGGACTTTCACCATCCGTCACGAATACCTCTCCGCCATCTGCTAAACCCCACATTAAGCAACCTTGAGAGTCGTGGTAAAACATTCGGCCGGCAAAATACTCAAAGTAGCAATCGGTGGGAGACTTGAAATCCAGCTTTGCAGCGAAAAGGTCTTCAATGGTCTTGATATTCTCGAACTCGGGAAGAATAGCATCATACTTCACATATGGTTCCTTCACGTAAGTGTCATCTTCGCTTAAGTTTCCAATACGCCACCAGCACCACTTGTCTGGGTTATTGTTCTTGAGGTTGTCGAGAAACTTACATAGAATCTTTGTTGATTCCTCGGAAGCTTGCATTACCTCCATCGGAAACTCGATAGGGTATTTATCATTGCACAACTTCCGGGAAATGTAACAATCCTTATCGTCGTTCATTTTAAAGGTTTTCTCGCAAAATCTGCCTGTAAAAACACGTTGCACTTCAATCCATGTAAGGAGTTCTTGCACCGGCTTTGGTAGATCCGTCTTGTGCCACTTGCACTCCATGACTACATCATCGTTTTTGACGACGTGTACGAGGTACAACATAGCTTGATCGGCGATATGCTTTTCAATCTGAATTATTGTATCCTCCGTGCGGCAATGGATAACTTCATCCCGGCGACCGTTCATCACATTATTCGTTTGAGATTCCATGTTGGCCATAGTAGCCATGATTGCTTTTTGTATGAATTACAAGGTTATATCAATTTTTTGATTTGATTCCCGGGCCCCAAAACTAGGATCTTTCGTCAATTCGCATTACGAACGACGGCACTCCTCCATGAATTCGACAATAAGATCAGAGGTCAAATAAGGATGCTTCGGATCATATTGAATTGAATCTAGGATCCAGCTATCGGATACCTTCCTCGGCGGATTGTAGGAAAGCAATAGCTTCAGCATACGCTCGCATCCCGCTGTGTCATGCCCATCGTAAAAGCTGTGGCCTCGAAGAAGCAAGTCGGCTATCATAAAACCAGAACTGCTTTTGGCATTGACGTCTGCGCCAAGCTCAAGGAGTTCTTTAACACGATCAAAGTCACGAAACTCCACTCTCGAAAGAAGTAAAGTAGTAACATCATGGGCATCATTTGGCCAATGAGCACGCGTTTCAACGTCGAACCCCTTCTCAATATACGGCCGAATGCTCTTAAAATCCGTCAATGCATCGATAATCTCGATCGTCACATCTAGACCCGCTTTCAGGTCCGCAGTCATTTTGGATATGCCTTATGCTTAATGCTTTATACATCGCTCGCCTTTAAACCAAGTCAATTTTTGGGATACCAGGCACAAGCAGGTGCTTTCGCATTATTTTTAAAGATTTTATGTAAATTAGAACTTTTTGAATTAAGTAACTGCATGTAGCTATATTAAGCGGGAACTTTTGCTTGCGCCGCCAGAAAGTCAAAGGGCCCTAAGATATTGGAACCTCAACGGCCCAAATTGCCTCCTTAATATAGCTACACGCAGTTGACTTTTCAGGCTTGTTTGAAAAAGAAGACTATTCTTTTATTTTTAAGATTTTTATAGCCCAAATACCATATCGACTTAATGAACTAATTGGTAACTTCGTGTAGCTATATTAAGCGGAAACTTTTGCTCGCGCAGCCAAAAAGTTCAAGGTCTCTAAGATCTTAGAGCCTCAGCGGCCCAAGTTGCGCCCTTAATATAGCTACACGCAGTTGACTTTACAGGTTATTTGAAAAAGAAGACTATTCTTTTATTTTTAAGATTTTTATAGCCCAAATACCATATCGACTTAATGAACTCCCTTGTAGCTATATTAAGCGGCTACTTTTGCTTGCGCCGCCAAAAAGTCAAAGGGCCCTAAGATCTTAGAGCCTCAGCGGCCCAAGTTGCGCCCTTAATATAGCTACACGGAGTTGACTTTGCCTGGTTATTTGAAAAAGAAGACTATTCTTTTATTTTCATGGGTTAAAAGGTAATAAACGCGTCAGTCACACTTCTCTAGAGACAATGTAAGAGATCCTCTTACTCTTTCCGCACCATAATCGTCTGAATCATTGTTTTGTTGCACTCTATTTCCAAAAGGAAAAACCAAGAACCTCAGAGTCCAAAGGTCCCAAAACCTCTAACCCCCTCCAAAACTATTCTGAAAATCAATGCAACAAAAGAGTGATTAACGGAGTCCCTCACAGTGCTCTCGAGCCAATTACAGGGATCTTCTAACCCTTCCGGCACCATTATGGTCTGAATCATTGTCTGAATCATTGTTTTGTTGCACTCTATTTCCAAAAAGAAAATCCAGGAACCTTAGAGTCCAAGGAGCCCAAGACCTCCTATCCCCTCCAAAACGATTCCGGAAATCATTGCAACAAAAGAGTGATTCACACTGCTATCGAGCCAATTACAGGGATCTTCTAACCCTTCCGGCACCATTATGGTCTGAATCATTGTTTTGTTGCACTCTATTTCCAAAAGGAAAATCCAGGAAGTAAGAAGTCCAAAGAGCCCAAGACCTCCCATCCCCTCCAAAACTATTCGGGAGATCAACGCAACAAAAGAGTGATTCACACTGTTCTCGAGCCAACCCAGATGATCATCTAATCTTTCTCGCACCATTTACGTGTGAATCATTGTTTTGTTGCACTCTATTTCCAAAAAGAAAATCCAGGAACCTTAGAGTCCAACGGCCCTAAGACCTCCCATGCCCTTCAAAACTATTCGGGAGATCAACGCAACAAAAGAGTGATTCACACTGTTCTCGAGCCAACCCAGATGATCATCCAATCTTTCTCGCACCATTTACGTCTGAATCATTGTTTTGTTGCACTCTATTTCCAAAAGGAAAATCCAGGAAGTAAGAAGTCCAAGGAGCCCAAGACCTCCCATCCCCTCCAAAACTATTCTGAAAATCAATGCAACAAAAGAGTGATTCACACTGCTCTCGAGCCAATTACAGGGATCTTCTAACCCTTCCGGCACCATTATGGTCTGAATCATTGTTTTGTTGCACTCTATTTCCAAAAGGAAAAGCCAAGAACCTTAGAGTCCAAGGGCCCTAAGACCTCCCATGCCCTTCAAAACTATTCGGGAGATCAACGCAACAAAAGAGTGATTCACACTCTTCTCGAGCCACGATCCGGGATCTTTTTACCCTTTCCGCACCATAATGGTCTGAATCATTGTTTTGTTGCACTCTATTTCCAAAAGGAAAACCCAAGAAGTTAGAAGTCCAAAGGTCCCAAGACCTCCCATCCCCTCCAAAACGATTCGGGAAATCAATGCAACAAAAGAGTGATTAACGGAGTCCCTCACACTGTTCTCGAGCCAATTTGAAGGATCTTGTAATATTTCTGGGCGGTCTCTTTACCCCAAAAAGAAACTAGATCACTCTAAGGCTCTCTATGACGCCCCGACGGCTTGAAGGTACGCCACCATTTGTGGCTCACTCTTGTGCTTGTCGATGACGCTTTGAAACGCATAGTCTACTTGGTCGATCTTGATCCCCGCTTTGACAAGCAGCGACGCATGTGCCACAGTGTCCGCATAGAAAAGCGCATTGCAGCCTTGAGCATCGATGCACTTTACGGACGCCCCGAGATCGATCAAAGCCTTTGCGGCCTCCACGCTCCCAGCATGCATTAGCAAAGAGCGCCTCTTGCGATCCCGAACGTCAATGTGAATGTTGCTCTTCTTGTATATCAAGTCAAAGATCTCCCGTTTGAATGGGGTCACTGCGACCGACGTAAATAATGCATCGGCAGTGCAATCGGCCCCATTGTCAATGAAGAGCTTCACAAGCTTCGGATCGCCCATCTCTATCACCGTAAGGAACACAGGGAAGCCAAGCGAGGTATACTCGTGTGGCTTGTACCCTTGTGAGAAAATGAGTCGGCAAAGGCGCAAGCGCCGATATGCGAGTATCTCTGCATGATTCCCACAAGAGTCGTCCACCAAATTAGTCGCAAGGACCAACGGTTTTATGGTGTCATTCTCGGCGACCAATGCGATCTGCGCGTAAACGATAATGTATACGACCATGTTATAAGCCTCGCCCGTGCGAAGATAGAACTCAAATAAGTGTCTACGAAGGTATGCAATGTTCGCATAGTTTTCGGTAAGCAATTTTAAGATCTCGATGTTCTTCGACACTCCAACGGCAAAGGCCATCTTGCGATGATAAGACTCATCCAACGCCTCTAATGTATGGCACTTGAGCATCGATTGACACGAATCCAGATGGTTCTCTGAGATCGCGAGCAACATCGTTGCTTGCCAATGATAGTCCTCGGAACACGGAAGAAACGCCATGGTTGTTTGGTGAAGAAGATATCTTTATATTGTCAATTGTTTGGAAAAGTCCCCAAAATATCGTTGACTCCTTTGGCATTCGGCCTCTTAGGCCTTCGCGGCTTCTTCCGCTTCAAAGTCCTTTACCATTGATATCATCATATCACTTATCTTGACCATAATGTTGTAATGTTCCAAGTCGTACGTTTTCAAGTGTGCAATAGCCAACTGCAATGTTCGAAGACCTTTTTCATCATAAAGTAGAAAAATATACCCGATGAGAATCATGTTCTCGGTTTTACATGCTTTGAGAAAAATACGATGATTTTTTGCTTTGAGAGCATCATGTATAAGTCCGGGATCAATCTTAGTATAAAGACTCACGACGTATTGAACGAAAGTCACATCAGAATCGGATGCACAATCAATCGCGTTATACAAAGCTTCGTGATCATCTGCGACCAATAATGACTTCAGAAAATCAGGAGGAGCTTCATTGAATCTTCTAACCATGTGCTCAAGTACCGGAATTTTTCCGAGACAACATGCTCTCTTGAATAAATACGATAGTTGTTTGTACATTGAGAGAATGGACTCCATTTCACTGTTGCCGTTTGATTTATCGAATATTCGCTCAATATATCAATTTTTTGGAATCCCCAAAAGCTAGCAGCCTTTGCGGCCTAAGCGGTCTTCGCCGATCTCAGAGCAAATGGCGAGCCTTTAGAGCGGCACAATGGGCACGACGTAAACGCAGATGCTTTTGCACACGTATAGCACAAGCAAATGTGCCCACAAGGCGCAAATGCATGCGTACCTGCTCCAACAAGCTACGCAATCCGGTTCGCTTATTCTTGGAACGTCTTCTACATGAGCAAACGAGCGGATTCTTAATCTTAGTATAACTCGTCGATAAGTTTCTGCCCATCCGTCTTCATAGCCTCGATCTGAAGTCGAAGGACAAATGCAATGTATCCAACTTTCTTTTTATCAAGCTTTGGCATCTTGTTCTCAATTTCCAAATCATGTTTCTTAGGGTTCGTCTTCAACCATGAGAATACGTCTTTAATGCCACAGAACTTATCGGACTTGACATTGAAATACTCGCGGCCCTCAATGGTTTTAGCATATTCGCCAACAGTCGAGCTTCTTATAACAGCAGCCTTCATCATATAGTTCAGCAATTCGATAATGTTTTCTTTCGTCGCCAACTCCATTTTTGCGGGTTTTTGTCAATTTAATAACCCTTTTGTGTTTTCGTCAATTTTTAGGTTGTTATTGATTTTTATATGAAATGCAATCAGGAAGAGGCCCGGCGGCCCAATGTCGAGCAACATCGGGCTTGTGGTCAACCCAAAGACGGGCTTCGTGGGCATCGGAACCGCCATGCCTACGAGCCAATTCCATGTGCACGGCCCGACCTTTTTGACCTCCATGAGCGTGGGCGAGATGGCCGGCCCCATTATGCCATCCGAGAGCAATGCGTTCTCGGTGGGATCGAGCAACAGTCGCTTCCTCGACGCGTACTTCTCAAGGGCCGTAGATATCAGTGGGGTCGCCATAAGCCCCGATGCGACCGGCAGTGGCATCATGGTCACATTTGCGGCCACTGGCTCCCTTGCTGATGTCGAGGCTAACTTTGTGCAAGCGAGTAATATTAGATCTATTGGTGATGTTCATGCCGATTATGTCCTAGGCAGTAACATCCGATCAGTTGGCGACGTTCAAGCCCAAAATATCACAGCGAGCGGCCTGCTAACCGCAAGTAACATTCGTGTCCTCGGCGACTATGTCATCCTTGATACGATTACAAGCAACACGGAGCAGATGGTGATCACGAATGATGGCACCGGTCCAGCTCTCAAGGTTACCCAAACGGGCGCGAATTCGATTGCCGAGTTCTATGACGATGGTAATGCCCTTGCGTTCAAAGTAGCTAATGATGGCCTGATTGGCATTGGGACTGCCACGCCGCAAGCGAAGTTGCATGTCGTTGGATCCATAAAAGCCACGACAAGCATCAACAGCGACACTCAATTCCTTGGGCAAGCCAGCGACACGGCCGGCGCCCCATCTTTTAGCTTTGCAACGAATCCAAACACGGGCATCTTTCAACCTGTTGCGAGTAACATTGCGGTGAGCACAGGGGGCACCGAGCGGCTACGGGTGTTGGCGAATGGCAATGTGGGGATTGGGACGACGGATCCGCAAGAAAATTTGCATGTTGAAGGAAATATCAAAGCCAATGGTGTGCACCGTGTTATAGAGATTGATCTGCTAGCTCAAACTAATACCACATTTTACCCAGTTCATTTAGATAATGCACCAGCCATGTTTACCCACTACTTTAGCATTGAAATGCCATCGCAATCGGGTTCTGTTTATTACAATATGCATTCACTCCATGCAGTAGTTCGTTCTGCAGGATGGTCGGATCAGATCGCCAAATATGAAGTTTTCCATAACTACCTTCAATTTGAAGAAAGAAGCATTTTGGGAATATATGGTGGGACACAGAGCTTCTATGGAACAATTGTGTACTTACGCGGAGGCCAAAAATATACATTCGTTACCAACTCGCAAACAGTGGCCAAGTATACATCAGCGGTTACACTTGGGACTGCTCCGAATACATCCACGTTTGCTTTAAAAAATGTTTCGGGTGCTGACATTTCAAGTACATCGGTAAACATTACACAACATTGGAGTGGAATGGGACCTGCGGGAAAAACTTTATCTGATACATTGATTGTAAATGGAAATGTTGGCATCGGTACTACGACTCCACTAGCAAAGTTGCATATCAATGACACAGGGGCTATGATAATTCCATCGGGAACTTCTGCTCAATTGCCGACCTCGCCTGTTCTAGGTATGGTGCGCTTTAATATAAATACAAACCGACTTCAGTTCTATAATATTTCAGGATGGAACTCCATTGGT